>Ga0209013_10001141_pt1 | contig 24530 bp, 20 predicted proteins | sample Cruoilmetagenom2_FD_187291 | JGI IMG/M metagenome (GOLD analysis project Ga0209013, IMG submission 187291) | Oil polluted marine microbial communities from Coal Oil Point, Santa Barbara, California, USA - Sample 2 (SPAdes) (version 2) | ecosystem: Environmental > Aquatic > Marine > Oil seeps ... | reverse complement strand
CGAGATCGGTACCGGCTCGGGCTACCAGGCTGCCGTTCTCTCATCGCTCGCGCGCTTCGTCTTCACGATCGAACGCGTGGGCTCGCTGGCACGCGAGGCGAAGCGCGTGCTCGACTTTTTGGGGATCGACAACGTCAGCGTCAAGGTCATGGACGGAACTTTGGGCTGGCGGGCGCAGGCTCCCTTCGATGCCATCCTGGTCACCGCCGGGGCGCCCGAGGTGCCCGCACCACTCGTGGGGCAGCTTGCCGACGGCGGCCGCCTGGTGGTGCCCGTGGGGCCCAGGGACACACAGGTGCTGCAGGTCGTCGAGCGGCGTGGGGAGCGCACCTTTGCCTCCGAGCTCAAAGGGGCGTGCTTCGTGCCCCTCATCGGACGCCACGGCTGGGAGGCGAAGGAGTCATGAAGGAGAGGCTCTTTCTCTTCATCGACCAGCTCGCCGCCATGCCCCACCCCGGATGGTGGCTCTTTCTGCTCGCCTTCGCGGAAAGCTCGTTCTTTCCGATCCCCCCCGACGTTCTCCTCATCACTCTCGGTGTGGCGACCCCCGAACGCGCGATCTGGTACGGCCTGGTGTGCTCCGCCGGGAGCGTCCTCGGCGGAATTCTGGGTTACGGGATCGGTCTCTACGGCGGTCGTCCGCTGCTCTACAAGTTTTTCTCCACGCGCAAGATTCACGCAGTGGAGCGGCTCTATAACCGCTTCAACGCCTGGGCGACGGGCATCGCTGGTCTGACGCCGATCCCGTACAAGGTCTTCACCATCGCCGGCGGCGCCTTCAAGATCGACTTCAAGATCTTCGTGCTCGCATCCCTGGTGTCCCGTTCGCTGCGATTCATGGCCGAGGGGGTGCTGCTCTACTTCTTCGGGGACTCGATCAGGGACTTTCTCTTCCAATGGTTCAATTGGATCTCGATCGCCTTCGTGGTGCTCCTGGTCGGTGGATTCTGGTTGGTCCACCACCTTGGTCGGCGCGCCCACCGGCCCTCCGAGCCCCGGTCGGGACCCTGAGATGAAGACGGTGCGTCGATACCGTGTCTCCGGACGGGTCCAGGGAGTCGGCTACCGCGCGTTCGTTTGGCGAGAGGCGCAGGCTCTCGGTCTCGACGGCTGGGTGCGCAACAATCAGGACGGAACCGTGGAGCTCCTCATCGCGGCCATCGCGGAAGACCACGAGCTCCTCGAGCGACGCCTTCGGGAGGGGCCGCGGTGGGGCCGGGTCGAGGCGGTCGAGGTCGTCGAGGAACCCGGAGAGTCCCTGCCGCCAGGCTTCGGGATGGGTTGAACGATGGTCGAGCTGCTGCCCTCACCGGCAGAAGCCATCCGCAAACCGCTCGAGAGCGTCGTGGGCAATGTGCTGGCCCGCGAGGCGCCCGCGCCGCCCTGGATCGCGGTCGACGACGGCGGCGGCGCGTGGCTGGGTCTGGCCGCCGCGCGCCCCCCAGCCGAGAGGGCACACGGCGTGGTGGCGGCTTCCGGGGACGAGGCCCTGGTGGCGGCGCTGCAGATGGGGATCGGTGGGGCGGTGCGCCTGCCGCCCTCGACCCTCTCTCTCGAGGAGGCGTTGTCCGCCGCTGCGGCCTCGCCGGTGGAGGGCGACGCCTGTCGATCCGACCTGGTGGCGCCGGTCGCCGCAGCAGGTGGCAAGCTGAAGGTGTTGAGCTTTCGCAATCACGCCTTCTGGCGGAACCAGCTCGGCGAAGCGGCGCTGGCTTCACTGCTGGTCGAGCTGGCCGCCCTGCTCGAGGTCCCGCCGGCGATCCTGCCGTGGCCCGCCCTTCTGGTTGCGGGTCGGGAGCAGCGGAGGGTTGCCGCAGCCTGGAAGAAGCAGGCGGCGGCAGGACCGAGCCCAACCCAGGGACTGGTGACGACAACGCTGAGCCGGGTGGCGGAGGGTCCGATCGCTGCGGCCTATCGGGTTCTCCTGGAGGGGGAGGGTGTGGGCGGCCCCTCCAGGCCGGTGCCGCCGGAGTCGGTGCACGAGCTGCCGAGTGGGCGCCTAGTCGGCTGGTGGGCGCCCGAGCCGACGAAGATGAGCGCCGAGGGCTGGCTGGCGACCCCGGTTTCGGTGACTGCTTCCAGGTGTCGCTGGGGGTTGCGCAGTGCAGACCGAACGATGGTCGTCGAAGAGGCCCTCACCACCACCGAGTTCCAGAAGGCAGGAAAGACTGTAGCGATCCGTGTCCCGGGCTGGGCGACGCGCGACCTGCGGCCCGGGACGCCCGCGGGCCTCCTGGTGGCCCGCCTGGCCGAGAGCGCCGCACGCTCCGGCCTCCCCTTGTGGATACCCAATCTGCGGACCGGCGCCCTGCACTTCGTGCTGCGGCTGCCGGGAACCCTGTGGGTGGACGGTCCGGCGGTGCCGCGGTAGGGGGAGCAGGTCGCAGGTTGCAGGTCACAGGTGGCAGGTCACAGGTTGCGGGTCGCAGGTTGCAGGTCACAGGTCGCAGGTCCCATTCGTTCAGTCGTGACGCCCCTTTTCCCCGTGGTTTCAGTCATCCAGCACCCAGCATCCGGCAGCCAGCATCGAGAATCCTCGCGGGAGCGGAGTCCGATGCCGGGGGGTCGATTGACACGAGGTGCGATGATCCGTAGCATCGAAGCCCGCGCGGGGCTATAGCTCAGGTGGATAGAGCAGCGGATTCCTAATCCGGAGGTCGCAGGTTCGAGTCCTGCTAGCCCCGCCAAGTGCTTCCCTCTGGATCCTCCTCTTCGTTTTGTCGACCCGATTCGAGTACTCCCCGCGATCCATCCTCGTCCGGCGCCCGCCGCAATCGCGCCTGTCCCAGATTCCCGATCTCGGTCCACCCGGTCCCATAGCGCTTCTCGAACGGTTTCACATCCACGTTGAAGAGTAGTGCATAGAGGTTGATTTCCCCCTTGGCGGCGCCCTCGAGGAGGCGCGCTCCACTTTCCTCGAACAGGTAGTCGTAACGCACGATCGGCAGGTGGCCGTAGAAGGTCATGGCCCCGCTGGCCTGCATGCACAGGATGACGGCGTCGGGCTCCACCTGAGCCTCCGCCCAGGCCACGGCGGCCGGGTAGTCGGCCTCGCCTCGGCCCTTGGTCCAGAGCTCTCTCGTGACCACGTAGTAGACGGAAGAGGAGACCGACCAGATCATCAAACCGGCGAGGATCGCTGCCGTCGCGTACCCATGCCATTTCCGTCGTCCGAACCTCCTCCGCAACTCTGCGCTCGACTCCCGCGCCACCAGCATGGCGCTCATCAGCATCGCCGGGAAGGCGGGCAGGAGGAACCTGAGCCGCCACCAACCCTGGAGCGAGGGCTCGTACGTCAGGTAGAAAACCACGATCGCGGCCGCCCAGGTGAGCAACAGCCGTTGCCGCCGGTCTCCCCTGATCGCCGCTATGAGCCCGCCGACCAGGAGGACGAGGAAGGCGGGCGAGGAGAGGCGACCCAGCCACTCGGCGAAGTGGAGCGCGCAGGGTCCCACGTTGCCGGGGCTGAACACGCTGCTGATGTTGCCGTAGCCGGTAGTGAAGATCTTGCCGTACAGGGTCCAGTTGTACCAGCCGAGGAGAAGGGCCGGCGGCGCCGCGCCGAGAGCGGTGAAGGCGAGAGGGCGCCACTGCCAGCGCTGGGCGAGCACCACCGCGGGCAGGAGCAGCAGGCTGGTGGGCCGGACGAGAACCGCCACCCCGAGGCTGAAGCCCGCGAGAACCGCGATCATGCGGTGGCGGTCGGCCTTGATCGCCAGAACCACGGCGGCCAGCGACCAGGTGGCGGCCAGACCGTCGCTCATCACCCGCTTGTAGTGGAGAACCGTGATCGGGTACACGGCGAACAGCAGAACCGCCGCGGCTCGCCACGGCTCGGACAGGCCGAGCTCCCGCCCGAGGATCCAGAGCAGCACCACCGCACCGAGCCACGCCAGCAGGTTGACCACGATCACCGCCCGATCGAGGCCGGTTACGAGGCTGGCGAGGGCGATGTGCAGCGGAAAGCCCACCGGGTAGATGGGCACGATCCAGCCGTCGCTCTGCCCGGGCCAGTAGCCGAGCGGGGTCCGCTCCCAGGTGGTCAACACAGCCGGCTCCAGGCCCGGAACCTGCCGCGCCTCTTCCATAGTCTTGCCCTCGAGGATGAGGCGGGCGCTGTTGAGATACCCGGAGGTGTCGGCCCCACCCGCGATCGACCCGCCCCAGCGGAGGATGAATGCGGCAAACAGGGCCGCCGTCAGCGCGGTGCAAACGAGGGCTGTTCGCCTCATGAGGCCAGAGGTATCGCGTATGCGCCGGCAGTTTTCAATAGGAGCGGAGCAGTCACACGCTGAGTCTCCCACACCTCACAGGGTGTGTCCCGTATCCGTAACCGTAATCGTGCCAGGCGCCGCTTTGCCGAACTGTTATGTGGAGTAGTGACCTAAGTCTGCAGTACGGTGCCAGGAACGGTTAACGAGTTGAATACTCCGCCGCGATCCATCCTCGTGCGAAGCCAATGAACTCCAGGCTTATCGCGATCTCCGCCCCTCCGAGCGAGGGATCTCCTGCCTCGCCGCCCTTTCCATTCCGGAAAGCGAGGCGGATACTCGGCGATCGGGCCCCGAGTTGTCGAGGCCTCGATCGCCGTCCGCAATACAGATCCAGTGAGATAGGCGCGCCAAAATCGGGACGATCGAGACCCGATGGCCCTCGGGGGACCCGATGGCGTCAAGAACTCTGTCTCCTCGCCTGGGCCGTACGCTCCTGGTGTGCGGGATCCTTACCGTTGCCGCCGAGCTCCACGGGCACAAGGAGACCCTGCACCTGACGAGCCCCAAACGGTGGTTCGAGAATAATCGCTCGAGCTTCACCTGCGGACGGTGATCTCCAGTACAGTTGCCTTGTGAGTGAGCGCTTCCAGATCCGGCGGTCGCCGCGGAGTCCTTGGAGGCGGCGTGTGGTCTCGACTGCGGTCGTCTTCGCTACCATCGTTGTGACGATGACGATATTCGAACGCTCCATGATCTACTACCCGACCCGGTTTCCGGATGGGCAATGGGACACGGAGGCGGTCGCCGGCGGCAGCGGCTGCGTCATCGAGGATTGCTTCTTCGAGGCCGAGGACGGCGTTCGGCTCCACGCCTGGTTGTGCCGGCGGGTGCGAACCGCTGAGGACGAGGGTGGCGGCGACGACATGTCGCTTCTGTGGTTCCACGGCAACGCCGGCAACCTCAGCCACCGTGCGGAGATGCTGCTGCGTCTCACAACTCTGCTCCCGGCGGGGGTGATGATCGTCGGCTACCGCGGTTACGGTCGCAGCGAAGGGAGACCGTCGGAGGCGGGCCTGTACCGGGACGCTCGCGCCGCGTGGCGGTACCTCACCGAAGAGCGGGGAAGGGAAGCCGGGGATATCGTGATCTTCGGTAAGTCCCTGGGTGGCGCGATGGCGGTCGACCTGGCAATGCAGGTGGAGCCCGCCGGGCTGATCATCGAGTCCAGCTTCACCTCCGTGCCGGCCATGGCCGGGCACCACTTTCCCCTGGTGCCGCGGTTCCTCGTCCGCACCCGCATGGACTCGTTGGCAAAGATCCGAACGGTCGCGTGTCCGAAGCTCTTCGTGCATTCACGCGCGGACGAGGTGGTGCCGTTCGCGCTCGGGCGCGAGCTCTACGAGGCTGCACCTGAGCCAAAAAGATTTTTCGAGGTGATGGGCGCCGGCCACAACGAGACATGGTTGGTCGGTGGCAAGGCGTATTTCGCGGCTCTGGGCCAATTTGTTTCCGACTGCCGGCGCTGAAAAGTCTCAGGCTACACAGGCTTCAGGTTTCAGGTCTCAGGCTACACGGGCTTCAGGTCTCAGGCTACACAGGCTTCAGGTCTCAGGTCTCAGGTCTCAGGCTTCAGGTTTTTGCAGGCACGGAGGTCGCGAAGGAAAGGTCTGGAAAAGAAAAGAAAACGCTTGACATCGCAGGGTTCCAATCGACCATCTCGGTGCGACCTGCGACCTGCGACCTGCGACCTGCGACCTGTGACCTGTGACCTGCATCCAGCATCGAGCTATCCGCAACTCAGGCGCCCTTCTTGCGCATCTTGCGCCATTCCTTCGAGAGCTTGTCCAGCGCCTTCACGATCGTCTTTTCCGCCTTCTGGGGTTCCTCGGGGACGACCCCAAGGACGCCGCCCCGCCACAGTGCCTCCTCGGTCCTGGCGTTCCAGATGTCGATGATCAGAGTCCCCCGGGTGTAGCTGGAGACATCCATCCCGGAGCCCCAGTACGGGCTCACCCACCAGCCCGCAGCGTAGTGGTACATGTAATTAGTGGTGTTCATCCGCAACGCTTCTTTCGGGTCGGTGTGATAGGTGACGTAGACGTCGGGGTCTTCCTCGACCTTCTTCATGCCGCCTTCGACGAGCTTCTTCATGATTAGCGCCTTCATCAGTCGGTGCATCGAGGGGGCGCTGTCCTCAACCGAAGTCGTGCGCGTCTCGAACCACTTGAAGGTCTTGATCGAGCTGAAGTCGGCATTGCGGTCATAGTCGATGTGCACCTTCATCTTGCTGGCACCGAAAGACACGAGTGCCAGCAGGATCGCGATCGGTGCGATGAACTTCTTCATTGGAATCTCCTTCTGCGGGTCATGATGGGATTTGTCGTGTTGATGATCTCATTCTCCCAGGAGCGCAGTCGCGCGGGTTTGCAGACTCTCGGTCTCGCGCTCCCGGAGGGGGTTGTCCGCGAGCGCTCGACGCAGAACCTCCGCAGCCTGGCGGGCCAGTGCGCGCCTGGTACGGGGGTCCGATTCGGACTCGGCCTGGATCACTAGAAGGGCCGCGTCGGTCACCCTGGCGTTGGTGAGCCCGGGGTTGCGGGCGAGGGCCTCCTCGACCAGTCGCCGGCCCTCGATGATCTCCGAACGGACCGATCTCCCATTCTCGAGCCGCCACTCCGCCCGCCAGCGCCGTACCTCGGCCGCGCTCTGGTAGGCGACCGCGTTCTGCGGGTTCGCCGCGAGCGCGTTCTCGGCGGCGATGGCGGCTGCCATGAAGTTGGCCTGGGGAGTATTCCCCTTGCGCATGGCCCAGCGAGCAGCGAGGATCTCGACCGCCACCTTCTCCGGGTAGGCCCAGAAGACTTGCGGGTTCAGGTCGAGGGCGTGGTCGAGGTCACTGCGGGCCAAGTCGAGGAAGGGGGTGGGGTCGCCCCCGCTTTCGAGCCGATACAGCGCGTGGTACCGTCCGGCGAGGCCTCGGTTGGCAAAGGCGTAGGCGTAATCCGGGTTGCGGCTGATCGCGGCGTCGAACGAAGCGACCGCCTCGTCCAAGCCCGGTTCGGGATCCTCATTGGTGCGCATCTCGTAAAGGGCGCGGCGCCACATGGCGATGCCGGAGTTGTTATAGGCGTTGGCATAGGCGGGCTCGAGCACGATCGCTCGCCCAAAGCCCGCGATCGCGCGATCGAGGGACGGTCGGGGATCGAGCCCGACGCTCATCTCGTACCGGGCGAGCCGCTCCCAGGCATAGCCGAGGCCATCGTGGGCGAGCACCGAGCCCGGATCGATGGCAATGGCGCTCTCAAAGCTCGCCACCGCGTCCTCGAGGGTTGGACGCGGGTCCTCTCCCCGGGCGAGCGCGTCGAGCGCCGCGACCGTCAGCGCCCCTCCGCGGGTGGAGAAGGCGGCGGCGCTCTCGGGATCGATCTCGATCGCGCGGTCGGCGGCGGCGACGGACATTTCGAGGAAAGGCCCGGGTTCGCCGCCGCGGTCGTTGACGAGGTCGGCCCAACGCCAGTAGAGGTGGGAGAGGCGCTCGTGGATGTCTGCCAGTTCGGGGTCGATGAGGAGGGCGCGCGCACATGCTTCCACCGCGGCGTCGAAGGCGGACTGGACCGGCGTCCCGCGCCGGCTCGTAATTTCGAGAGTCAGGATCCACCGCCTGCACTCGCCCTCGTGGATGCTGGGGTCCGAGCGCGCGATGTCTGCGGCCACTGCGAAGGCCTCCCCGGCGTCCTCCAGATCGTCGAGGGCCTGGGAGTGTTCTCCGCGCAGGGCACCCTCGGCCCCCCTCTCGAGAAGGATGTCACCCTCGAGGCGTTTCGCCTCGTAGAGCCACTCCTCCGCGATGAACGCCTGGCGGGTCTCGGTGAGGGCCTCGTCCAAATGTCCTTCGTAGAAGGCGATGAGAGCCTCGGCATATGCGGGGGCGTCCGTCGGAGTGCCGCTCCCCGAGCGCAGGTGGGCGAGGGCCGGCGCGCGCAGCTCGCGCTCGATCTCCTGGATGCGCAGGCCGCGCAGATCCTCGTTCTCGATCCGCCGCGCCAGCCGCAGCTCACGTTGATAAAGCCGACCAAGGACCAGGCCGAGGGCATAGGAAACGCCGGGGCTCGAGTAACCCTCGTTGACCGCACGCTGCAGGTGGCGTCTCGCATTCTCATCTTCCTGAAGGGTCAGGAAGCCCCGGCCCAGGGCGTAATGACCGGGGCCGGCGCCGATGGCGCCGACACGCGCCATCTCCTCCTCGATGCGCGCCATCCTTTCATGAATGGCGGCGCGTTCCGGAGACCTGTCGTGGAGCGGCATCATGGCGGACACTCGGGCGAGACCCTCGATCTCCTTGGCCTGCTCGGTGAGCCGCTGGGCGATGACGTTTTGCCGCCTGGCCCGAAGATTGGAACGGAGGCTGAAGGAACTCAGAACCACGAAGGCCGCAACTACGGCGACTGCGGCGGCAACAAGGCCCCGGTGCTTGCGGATCAGCTTGCCGAGCTTATAAAGGGGTCCGGCGCGGCGTGCCTCGATGGGCTCCCCGGCGAGGAAGCGGCGGAGATCCTCAGAAACTTCCCGGGCGGTGGGATAACGGCGATCCTGTTCCCTTTCGAGGCACTTGAGGACGATGGTTTCGAGATCGACCGGAATCCCGGGGTCGATGCGGTGAGGCGGTTCGGGCTCCCGCTCGGCGACGCCGGAGATGATCTCCGGATAGCTGCCGGCGTACGGCGACTGGCCGGTGAGAAACCAGTAGAGGGTGGCGCCGAGGCCGTAGACGTCGGTACGGCGGTCGAGCTTGCTCGACTCGCCGCGAATCTGCTCCGGGGAGGAGAATGCCGGGGTGCCGAGGACCACGCCCGAGACTGTGAGGTCATGACTGTCCATGTCCCGTGCGATCCCGAAATCGACGACGAAGGGGTGCCAAGTGCCGTCCGGGTTGCGCTCGACGAGAACATTCGCCGGCTTGATGTCTCGGTGGATGAGACCGGCCTGGTGGGCGGCCTGCAACGCATCGGCCACGTCCACCATGATTCCGACCTTGTCCCGGATGTCGAGTAGGTCGGCGATCTCCTTGATCGAGCCGCCGGCCACGTACTGCATGGCGATGTACGAGTGGCCCTCCACCTCGCCAACCTCGTAGACCGGGCAGAGATTGTCGTGGTCGACCTTCGCCTGGACCTGCGCCTCGCGGGTGAACCGCTTGACCAGCTCCGGTTCGTCTCGGCGCAGGAACTTGAGCGCAACGTTGCGGCCGAGGCGAAGATCGCGGGCTTTGAACACGTCACCCATGCCGCCACGGCCTATGAACTCTATGAACTCGTAGCGGTCCCATTCCGTGACCGGGAAGACGTCGAACCCGGTACCGGTGCGGGGGGATTCGGCCGTGGCCTCTTCGGCCTGACCGGGCTCCTTCCCGGGCAGCCAATCCTCGTCGGCCAAACCCAGCTCTCGGGCCAGCCGCGCGAGAGTGTCGTCGTCGAGGAGATGGTCGGGGATCACGACCCGGATCGACGACTCGTCGCGGTCATAAAGGCCCGCCCCGACCAGCCGCTCCCGAACCTCGGCTAGGGTAGACTCCGCCTCGGCCACCGAGATCAGGCCGCGCTCCGACGCCAGGCGCAACACCCGCTCGGCATCGCCGGCCGGATCTCTCTGTCCACGACCTGCTGGATCGTCCGTCATCCTCTCCGTCGCGGACGATCATACAGGGTCAAGGTCTCAGGTCGCAGGTCTCAGGTCGCACCGAGATCATTGACTGGGTTCCTGCGATGTCAATCCTATTCTGCAACTTTCGTGAATCTTTCAATAAGACCTGAGACCTGAAACCTGAGACCTTTATCCGCTGAACGTCAGGCGTGGGGCTCGTGACAGGCTTCTAGTCCACGATGCTGGCGTGAACGATGTAGTCGAGCTTCGGGAAATCCGCTTTGAGATAGGTGTTGCCCTCTTTGGAAATCCTCCCCTGCGACGGCCCCTTGCCGCGTGGCGCGCCTTCTCCGTAGCCGTCGTATAGGTTCTCCACGGTTTCGAATCCCTCCACCACCTGTCCGAACGGGGCGAATTTCGAGGGCTGGTCGAGATAGGAGTTGTTGCCCAGGTTGATGAAGAACTGGGTGGTCCTGGTATTGGGCTGGGCGCCCATCGCGAAGGTCACCATGCCCTTTGTGTTCGACTTGACTACCGGGTCGTCCTGGATCCTGGCGCCGCGCCACGCGGCCGTCACCTCGGGGTTGGCGTGCATGCCGATCTGGGCCATGAAGCCTTCGATTACGCGGAAGAAGGCTGCGTTGTCGTAGTAGCCGATCATGACCATGTTGTAGAACCGATCAGCGCCGCGCGGGGCCCAGTCACGGTTGACCTCGATGACGAGATCGCCCGCAGTGGTCTCCACCTTCACCCGATAGGTGTCGGGAGCGGTGGCGGTGGCGCGACTGGGGTCGAGGAGGGCCGGGTTCGGCTGGGCGGCGGGTTCCTGAGCGAGCAGGGCCGGGGTGATGCCCAGGAGAAGGGCTATGAGCAGGGTCGTACAAGCGAGATCTCGGGACGGAATCCGTGACTGCATTTTCTCTCTCCTTTAGAGGTGGGGCGATAAATCGGACGCGGGGGTATTTTACAGCCTCCCCAAAGGCAGAGGGATGGGATGGAGGAAAATTCTCAATTCTCAATTCTCAATTCTCAACTCAAAACTAAAAACTAAGAACCAAAAACTGCGACCTCCCGTTGTTCTGAACGCAACCTCCAAGGCTTTGTGCCGTAGATACCGGAGGGATGCAGGTCTTGGGGCAGAATAGAAATCAACCGAACGGAGCAGGGTGAAAACCATGAAGAAGGCATTACTGATCGGATTGCCGGTGCTTGCGGTCGTGGTGATCGCGGGTCTGACCCTGGCGTCGCGCAACCGGGGCGTCGAGGGAATCGAGGTGGAGGCGGCTGGGGTGGATCGCCGGGAAGTCATCCAAACGGTGACCGCTACTGGCAAGATTCAGCCCATGATCCAGGTCAATATCTCGGCCGATGTCAGCGCGAAAATCACCCGCCTGGACGTGGCGGAGGGTGATTGGGTGGAGCGCGGTGCGTTTCTGCTCGAGCTCGACCGCGAGCGGTATCTGGCGGTGGTGGAAAGCGCGGAGGCAAACCTGTCTGCGGCCCAGGCCAACGCCAACCTGGCGCGCGAGAACATGATCAAGGCCGAGAAGGACTACGAGCGGACCAGAGAGCTCTTCGACCGGAAATTGGAATCGCAGGCGGTGCTCGACACGATGTATGCCGGGGCCGAGGTGGAGAAGGCCCGACGCCAGTCGGCTCTCGATCAGGTGGGACAGGCGAAGGCCGCGCTCAGGCAGACCCGCGATGACCTCGCCAAGACCACCATCTACGCCCCGATGGCGGGCACAGTGAGCAAACTCAACAAGGAGGTCGGCGAGATCGCGCTGGGCTCGCAGTTTCAGGAGGACGTGATCCTCGAGATTTCGAATCTGGAGGGCATGGAGGCCCTGGTGGACATCGACGAGAACGACATCGTGTCGGTTTCGATCGGCGACGAAGTCGAGATCGAGGTGGACGCTCTCCCAGACGTCAAGCTCAAGGGTCGGGTCACCGAAATTGCCAACAGCGCCAAGTCGGCAGGTCAGGGCACCACGGATGAGAAGACCGAGTTCGAGGTCAAGATTGCGGTCACTGAGGCCTCGTCCCAACTGCGTCCGGGCATGACCGCGTCGGTCGAAATCGTCACCGAGGTCTGTCCGGATTGTCTGAGCGTTCCGATCCAGAGTGTTGCGGTACGCACGATAGAGCAGCTCGGCGTCGAGGAAGGCACGGGTGATGCCCCGAGTGAGGGCGAGGAAGTGGCGGAGTCGCGTTTCACACCCGACGACGAGGGATTTATCGAAATCGTCTGGATCGTGGCCGACGGCCGCGCCGAGGCGCGCCAGGTGAAGACCGGCATCCAAAGCGAAACCTACATCGAGATTGTCGAGGGGCTGGAAGAAGGCGACCAGGTGGTGACCGGGAACTATCGCGCGATCGCCAGGGATCTCAAGGATGGCATCGTCGTCCAAACGGGCGGCACGGACGGTCTGAAGGGATGAGGCCATGACTCTCGATCTTCGCAACGTCGTCAAGACCTACGAGATGAACTCGGTGGGCGTTCGTGCCCTACAGGGCGTCTCGTTTGGAGTCGCCGAGAATGAGTACGTCGCAATCATGGGGCCCTCGGGGTCCGGGAAGTCGACGCTGATGAATATCATCGGATGCCTCGACGTCCCGACCTCGGGCACGTATCTGCTCGACGGCGCCGATGTCGGCGCCCTCGGTGAAGACGAGCTCGCCGAGATCCGCAACGAAAAGATCGGATTCGTCTTCCAGACCTTCAACCTGCTGGCACGTTCGGACGTTTTTCACAATGTCGAGCTGCCGCTGATCTACGCCGGTATTCGCCCCGGACAGCGCAAGATGCTCGCGGAGGAGGCGATCGCCAAGGTAGGCCTCTCCGACCGCATGCGTCACCGGCCAAACGAGCTCTCCGGCGGCCAGCGCCAACGCGTTGCCATCGCGAGGGCCCTGGTCAACCGGCCCTCCATCCTCTTGGCTGACGAACCGACGGGAAACCTCGACACCGCAACCGGCAAGGAGATCATGGAGATCTTCGATAGTTTGCATGCGGATGGGAATACGATCCTGTTGGTGACCCATGAGGATGAGGTCGCCCGCCACGCCCATCGCGAGGTTCGCTTGCGGGACGGATTCATCGAGAGCGACACTGTCCATTCCGAGGCGGCATGAGCCGCATCCACGCTTCCGTCGAGGCGGTTCGTATCGCCTTCGCCGCCTTGAAAGCGAACAAGGCACGCGGAGTGCTCACCACGCTCGGCATCATCATTGGCATCGTCGCGGTGGTGACCACCATGACTGCCGCCAACGGGCTCGCGAACAACTTCAAGGAGAGCGTCTCGGTGCTGGGAACCGACGTTCTTTACGTGTCGCGCATGCCGTGGATCTTCACCGGCCGGTTCTTCCAGTTTCGCAACCGCCCCAATCTCACGCTCAAGGACAGCGAGAAGCTGGAGCGGCAGCTCGGCAACCGGGTGGCGGTGAATCCCACCGCAGACACCCGGCGGAGCGTCAAGTACCTATCGGAGGTCCTCGACAACACAACCGTCATCGGGACCACTGATCGTCACATGCTGGTGTCGAGCGCCGTCCCGGAGATCGGCCGATTCATCACCGCCCACGACGTCAAGTTCAAGCGGAAAGTGTGTGTGATCGGAACCACCCTGCACGAGCGTCTCTTTGACGGGCTCGATGCGATCAACAAGGAGATCAAGGTCGGGCGATTCGATTTCCGGGTGATTGGTGTGATGGAGAAACAGGGCAGCGCGGGAACCTTCGGCGGTCCTGACTTCGACAGTCAGGTCTTCGTACCGGTGACCACCTTCGTCAAGTCCTTCGGCGGCCAGCGCAGGAGTTTCGATTTCGCGGTCAAGGCGGCCCCCGGCGCCGATCTCGAGGATTTCGAGTTCGAGGTCGTCGGCGAGATGCGCAAAATCCGAAGGCTCCATCCGAGTGCGGATGACAACTTCGCGATCAACAAGATGGACTCGCTTCTCGAGGCCTTCAACAACGTCATGGGCATCGTGTTGCTGATCGGGATGGCGGTGACCGGGATCTCCCTCTTCGTCGGCGGCGTCGGAGTGATGAACATCATGTTCGTCTCGGTCACTGAGCGCACCCACGAGATTGGGATCCGCAAGGCTATCGGCGCCAAGCGACGGGCGATCCTGCTCCAGTTCCTGATTGAATCCTCGGCCATTTGTCTGATCGGTGGCGCCATTGGGGTCCTGCTCTCCTTTGCTGTGGCTGCGGGAATCGATCGTTTCTTGCTGCCGGCCAGCGTTTCGCTTCCGATCGTGGTCATCGCGCTGACCGTGTCAGTCGCCGTCGGTGTGGTCTCCGGGTTCATCCCGGCTTGGCGGGCCTCGCGGCTGAACCCGATCGATGCTCTGCATTATGAGTAGGGGAGGGGCGGCATGACCTCGTTCGAGTCGTTCAAGATGGCCATGTCCGCTATTGGGGCCCACAAGCTGCGCTCCTTCCTCACCCTGGTGGGGATCATCGCTGGAGTCGCGGCCATCATCTCGGTGATGACAGGGGTTTCGGTCGTGCAGAGCCAGATGGAGGCCGAGTTGAGCGTGCTCGGCAATCGCACCTTCCAGGTCATGAAGTTTCCGATGGGTAATTTCAATAACAACCGCGATGTGGATTTCCGCGAGATCCAGCGTTGGCCGCCTCTGACCATGGAGCACGTATATGGCATCCGTGACCGGGTACAGTCGGTCGACCTGGTCGGCGCCGAGCTCTGGCACTACAGCACCCGCGTTTCCTACCGTAAGGAGTCCACCGAACCGAGCAACATGGTCTGTGGAGGCACCCCGGAGTATCCCGCGAACAACACCCACTACGTGGAGCTCGGCCGCAACCTGACCGAAGAGGATGTCAACGTCGCCCGGAGAGTGATCGTGCTCGGATACGGCATCGCCCAGGAGCTTTTTCCCTTCACCGATCCAGTCGGCAAGACGGTCAAAGTCGACGGGAGCAAGTTCACGGTGCAGGGTGTTTTTGCCGAAAAGACCTCTGCGATGGGCGGACGGTTCGACAGCTACGTTCTGATGCCGATCACGGCGTGGATGAAGATGTATGGCTCACGCGACGGCGACGGCCGTCCTCGCTCGGTCTTTATTACCGTTCGGTCGAAGGCCGGCGTGCCGTTGGAGGAGGCCATCGAGGAAACGCGTTCCGCGCTGCGCTCGATGCGGGGTTTGAGCCCGCGCGACCGGGATACGTTCCACTACTTCACCAGCGATTCGCAGATCCGTGCCTTCAACCAGGCCTCGGCCGGCGTCAAGACCGCCGCGTTCGTCCTCGGTATCGTCGCCCTGATTGTGGCCGGAATCGGCATCATGAACATCATGCTGGTTTCGGTCACCGAGCGCACCAAGGAGATCGGCGTTCGCAAGGCCCTAGGCGCCAAGAGGCGGGCGATTCTCCTCCAATTCCTGATGGAGGCGGTGGTCCTTTGCAATCTGGGGGGGCTGCTCGGGGTGGCGCTCGGATTCGGCCTCGGCAACATCGTGACCCTCTTCACCGATTTCGCCATCAACGTGCCGGTCGACTGGGCGGTGCGGGGTGTGATCTTCTGCTCGGTGATCGGGCTTGTATTCGGGATGTGGCCTGCGATTCGGGCCTCGCGCCTGGCACCCATCGACGCGCTTCGTTACGAGTGACGTCGTCGAGCCGACCCCAAAACCTTGGCTAGCCGGTTGACTCCTTGTTGAGGCGGGATAGACTTCGGGTACGGGTACGGGTACGGAGCCTATCGTGACCTGGGTTGAATCCTTCAAGATGGCGATTTCGGCGATCGGCGCCCATAAGCTGCGCTCGTTCCTCACCCTGGTTGGGATCATCGCCGGTGTCGCAGCCATCATCTCGGTGATGACCGGGATCTCTGTCATCCAGACCACCATGGAGCACGAGCTCAGCGTGCTCGGAACTAGGACCTTTCAGGTTCAGAAGGAACCCCGTGGGAACTTCAACGACAATCGGAACCTCAATTTTCGCGAGATCGCCCGTTGGCCGCCTCTGACCTACGAGCACGTCGAGCTGATTCGCGACAAGGTGAAGTCGGTCGATCTCGTCGGCGCCGAGTTGTGGCAGTACAACGGGCGGGTCAGCTACCGCAAGGAGTCGACTGAGGGCTCTTGTTTCATCTGCGGCGGGACCCCGGAGTACCCTGAGAACAACTCCCACCTGGTGGAGCTTGGACGCAACCTGACCAGAGAGGATGTGGATGTCGGTCGCGCGGTGGCGGTCATCGGCTTCGGGATTGCCAACGAACTCTTCCCGTTCTCGGACCCGATCGGAAAGACCGTCAAGGTTGACGGGCGCAAGTACAAGGTGCAGGGGGTGTTTGCGGAGAAAACGTCCGCTGCCGGCGGCCGGTACGACACTTACGTGTTGATGCCGGTCACCACCTGGCTGCGCGCCTACGGCACCCGGGAGGAGGACGGTCGGGAACGATCGATTTACATCACGGTAAGGTCGAGCCGGCAGGACAACATCGAGGAGGCCATCGAGGAGACCCGCGTCGTCCTGCGCGCCGGACGCGGCCTGTCCCCCCGCGACCGTGACAACTTCTTTTATTTCACGAGCGACAGCCAGATCCGGTCCTTCAACCAGGCCACTTCGGGCCTCAAGACCGCCGCGTTCGTGCTCGGGCTGGTTGCCCTGATCGTGGCCGGAATCGGCATCATGAATATCATGCTGGTCTCGGTCACCGAGCGCACCAAGGAGATCGGCATTCGCAAGGCCCTCGGCGCCAAGAGGCGCGCGATTCTCCTCCAGTTCCTGATGGAGGCGGTGGTCCTGTGCAATCTGGGTGGGCTGCTCGGGGTGGCGCTCGGATTCGGTCTGGGGAACATCGTGACCCTGTTCACCGACTTCGGGGTCAACGTACCTGTCGACTGGGCGGTGCGGGGTGTGATCTTCTGCTCGGTGATCGGCCTCGTCTTCGGCATGTGGCCGGCGATTCGCGCCTCCCGCCTGGCCCCGATCGACGCGCTCCGCTACGAGTGAGATCCGGCCGCACAGCGTTCTCTGAGTTTGAGAAAATTTTCTCAAGCGCCTCGCCATAAGCCTTGTGGCGTGCTAAAGTTATTTTGAGAGAGGCCCCATGACAAAAGGGTCCTCGCTCGTTGAACCGCCCTCTCACAAGAGGTCAAACGGGAGTCGAGTCGATGCCTATCATCGCGATCTCGCGCGGCTCCTTCAGCGGCGGCAGCCGCCTGGCGGAGGAGCTTCACAGCCGTCTCGGTTGGCGGGTGCTGAGCCAGGAGGTCATCACCGAGGCTGCGCGGAAGTACGGCGTCTCCGAGGAAGAGATGCTGCGCGCCCTCGACCATCCGGCCAACTTCTTCGAGAGGATGACGCGCCGAAAACAGCGCTATATCCTTGCCAGCCAGGCGGTCCTGGTGGAGGCGTTCGCGGACGGCGACGGCATTTACCACGGACTCGGAGGCGCGTTCCTCTTCGAGGATCTCTGCAACGTTTACAAGGTGCTGCTCGTTGCGCCCATGGAATGGCGGGTTGCTGCGTTGATGGAGGATCGGCTGGTCACTCACGATCAAGCGGTCAGCTACATCAGGAATGAGGACGAGCGGCGCGCCAAGTGGGGCCGGCAGATGTTCGGAGTTGAGTGGAACGAGGCCTCTCTCTATGACATCGTCATCGATCTCGAGCGGCTGGATATCGAAGCCGCCGCCGACGCCATTGCCAAGATCGTCTCCAGCGAGAAGTACCATCCGACCCCGAAGTGTGTACAGGAGTTTACGAGTTTCACGCTGGCCACTCGGGTCAAAGCCGAGCTCTACTTCAACTCCTCGTTCAACCACGATATCGTCGAGGTGACTGCGACCGGGAGCACGGTGCGGCTCGCCGGGAGCAGGGCGTTCGAGGCGACCAGGACCGCGCTGGTGGATTGGGTGCGGGCGATTCCGGGAGTTGAAAAGGTCGTCACCAACCTCGATGACGAGGAGGTGCCGGGAACTGCTGTGGATCTCGATTTCGGGATGTCGACCCGCGACACCAGGGCGCGGGACGTCATGCTCCCGCCCAACAGCTATCCCCACCTGAACCAGGATGTCTCCATCCGCGACGCGATCGTGGCCCTCAGCGCATCCGCTGTGAGACTCGACGACGGCTACTTCCTCGCCCCGCGTTACATCCTGATCCTGGATGACGATGAGCGGCTGGTGGGCATCGTCAGCCGCCGGGAGCTTCTCGAGGGCCTCGTCCCCCAGATCCGTGAGTCCAAGACCTCGAGGCGGCATATCCAGGAGCTGGTGCCGTTTGCCGGTGATATGCCGAGCGAGATCTTCATCAACTGGACCTCGCTCTTCACCCATCGGGCGGTGGCGTCGTCCCATGAACCGGTGGGCTCCGTGATGCGCCGGGTGCGCGCCTCGGTCGGGATGGAGGACTCTCTCTCCACCGTGATCACAACTATGCTGCATCACGGCGTCGACCTGCTCCCGGTCCTCGACGGGGACCGCGTGGCCGGAGTGGTGGTGATGACCAATATTTTCGACCTCGTCGGCCAGTTCATCATGGAGCACGGTGTAAAGGACGAGTAGTGGGTATGGTCAGGACCCTTCGGGGGAGGGGAGGCCCGGCTTCCACCGCGAAAGGCCGCGGGCGGGCGAAGGTGACCGAGTGGACGCTCCGCCTCCGGGAACCGGCCAGGAGGGTTGACTGGAGGCGTCTGTTCTTCATCGGTCTCGGGTTGCTGCTCTTTTTCCTGGTATACCTCGCTCCGCCATTTCCTGACGCCGTCGATCCTGGCGGAGATCGCTTCCAGCTCACAGCCCAGGGCAAGGCGGCCCTCGCCCTTTTTCTGATCGCAGCGGTGTGGTGGGTCTTCGAGGTCATTCCGATCGGTGTTACGAGCATCGCGATCGGCGTCATCCAGGCGCTCTTCCTGATCAGGCCCGCGGCATTCTTCGAGGGTGAGGTCGCGGTGATTCCTGGGCCGGAGCTGGCCCTCAAGGAGTTCTTCCACCCGTCGGTGTGGTTCATCTTTGGCTCGATCGTCATCGGCATGGTCTTTACCAAGACCGGGCTCACGAGGCGGTTGGCATACAAGATGCTGGTCCTGGTGGGGGAGAGAACGAGCCGAATCTATCTTGGCTGCTTCGTTTTGACAGCGGTGCTGACCCACGTCATGGCCCACACGGCGGTGGCCGCGACGGTGTTCCCCTTGTTGGTGGCGATCTACCGCCTCTACCAGGAGGACGAGCAACCGACGCGCTTCGGCAAGGGGCTGTTCATCGGCATGGCCTTTGTCGCCGGCGCGGGCAGCATTGTCACGCTCCTCGGTGCCGCCCGGGGGGCGGTTGCCATCGGTTTCTATCGTCAGATCACCGGAGTTGAGATCAGCTTCTTCGAATTGACCTGGTACATGTTTCCAATCGGTTGGGTCATGGTTTTCCTTCTCTGGCTCCTCATCATGGTGCTCTTCAAGCCCGAGCGAGCCACCGTTCCCGGGCTGCGTGAGCGCGCCCGCGACCTCAGTCGCCAACTCGGCTCCATTTCGGTTCACGAGGTCATGGCGATCATGATCGTGGGCGGGGCGGTCCTCGTGCTGAGTCTGCGCTCCTTCGTACCCGCTCTGGGGTCGGTCAACAAGGCTGGTGTGATCCTGCTCGCAACCGTGCTTTTCTTCTTGTTTCGGGTCCTCGACGGCAAGGATCTCGAGCAGATTCCGTGGAACATCATTCTGCTCTTCGGCGGTGCGATGAGCCTCGGCTACTGCCTGGTCGAAACCGGCGCGGCGGACTGGATGGCGGTGAACGCGGTGTCGATGCTACAGACCGCGCCGGCGTTGCTTTTCATCCTCGGGGTGATCTTCTTCGTACTCATCATGACCAACCTGATCATGAATGTGGCCGCGATCGCCATTTGCATCCCGGTGGCCCTCAAGATCGCCCCCTATCTGGGTGTGGGCGGTGAGGTCATCCTCTTCGGTTCGCTGGTGGTCGCGGGAATGCCCTTCCTGCTGCTCGTGGGCGCGGCGCCCAACGCCATTGCCTATGAGAGCAGGCAGTTCACCTCGGCCGAGTTCTTCAAGGCCGGGATTCCAGCGAGCGCGCTCCTCATGGTGGTTGTGGCGGTCTTCGTCTACTTCATCTGGCCGTTAATGGGCATGGAGGTGCTCCTGGGTTCTGGATGACCGACACGGAGGGAAAAGGACTCGATATTCAAATAGACTGAGGTAGGAGAGTCATAGAGGAAATGAGGACAAGCGGATGGCAATGATCACCATTGATTGCGGCAGGTTCTGTCACGGACCCGCGGTTGCTGAGGCGGTGGCTCAACGGCTGGGGTCTGTGGTTCTCACTGACGAGGCCGTTTTTCTCGCGGTGGCGGAGCGATTTTCTGTCGTTCCAGAGAAGCTCCGACGCACCGTGTACGGACCCGAGTCGTTCTTCGGAGGTCTGACCCGGGAAAAGGTCCGCAACGTAGCGTACCTCCGCGCCGGTTTCGCAGATGCAGTGACTGGGGACGATACCGTCTACTGCGGCCTCGGGGGGCATCTCTTGCCGTCCTCTCTGACCCACGTGCTCAAGGTGTGCCTCGGCGGCTCGCACGCCTATCGAGCAGAGCGCGCCGCGGAGGAGGGCCTCTCGAAACGTGAGGCCGAGCGAGCAATCCGCAAGGACGACGAGATTCGAGCGGAGTGGATTGACCTCCTGTGGGGCCGCGGACCGTGGGACAAGAGCCTTTACGACCTCTTCCTGCCAATGCAGGAAACCACCGTTGAAGAAGCCGTCGATACGATCTGCGATCTTGCGGGACAACCGGCTCTGGCCGTCTCCGAGCTAGCGGTGAGCGCAATGGAAGATTTTCGGTTGGCTGCGGCAGTCAACGTGATCCTGGCGGAGAAGGGACACGACGTCGACGTGGTCGCCTGCGACGGCCGGGCCGAGGTGCTGATAAAGAAGCACGCGGTATTTCTGGAACGCGTGCAGCACGAGCTGGCGTCGATCGCGTCGGAAGTCGAGGGCGTTTCCGAGGCAACGGCGCGGCCGGGACCGCTGTACCGCGAACCCGGAATTTCGTTCAACGTAGACCTGGACGTCCCGTCAAAGGTCCTCCTGGTGGACGACGAGCGGGAGTTCGTCCACACCCTTTCCGAGCGCCTGCAGGCGCGCAGCATGGCGCCGGCAGTCGCCTACGACGGCGAGGAGGCCCTGGCCTTGGTGGAGAGTGACGAGCCGGAGGTGATGGTCCTCGACCTCAAGATGCCCGGCATCGACGGCATCGAGGTCCTGCGCCGGGTGAAACGAAGCCATCCGGCCACCGAGGTCATCATTCTCACCGGTCACGGGTCGGATGCCGAGGAGACGCTGGCCGGGGAGATCGGCGCTTTCGCGTACCTGCGCAAGCCGGTGGATATCGATGTTCTGACCGAGACCATGAAGGCTGCGTACCACAAGGTGAACGAGGCCAGAGGACCGGGAGCCGGGGATTGAGGTGAAGGACTCCATTCACGACCTGCTGGATCGCGTGTCGGAACCCGCCGATGATGCGGTGCGGCCCCACCTCAGCGGACCGGGGTATCAGCGTCTGCGCCGGTCGGTGGTTCTTGCCACCGCAGTGGTAGCGTTGGCGCCGCTGCTCATCATGACCGGCGTCAACCTCTACCAATACCGGAAGGCCATGCGTAACGAGATGGCCCAGCCGGTTTCGAGGTTGACCCTCAACACCAAGCGATCGCTGGAGTTCTTCCTCGAAGAGCGACGCTCGGCCCTCGCCTTCATCATCGAGGACCGCAGCTATGAAGCCCTCTGCGATCGCGACGAGCTGACCCGGATCATGACGAACATGAACCGGTCCCAGTCGGTCGGCGCCTTCGTGGATCTGGGTCTGATCAACTCCGACGGGGACCAGCTCTGCTACACCGGCCCGTTCCAGCTCGAGGGGCGGAACTACGCCGACCAGGACTGGTTTTACGAGGTTCAGCGGCGGGGCACCTTTACCAGCGATGTTTTTTTGGGATTCCGAAATCTACCCCATCTCGTGATTGCTACCAAGCACGAAAAGGAATATGGAGACTTCTACATCCTGCGCGCGACAATCAGCGCGCAGATGCTGAGCGAGCAAATTCGCACAGCCGGGATGCTGCCGACGGACGACGTATTCCTGATCAATCACGAGGGCATACTGCAATCGCCGTCGCGTCGTTACGGTGACATCTTGACCCCGATCCCGCTCCCGGTACCACACTACTCGCCGGGGGTCGAGGTATTCGAAATGGATGATGAGGGAGGAGAGGAAGTTCTGGTCGCGGCCGCTTTCATCGAGAGTTCGCCGTACCTTCTGATGTATCTCAAGAACTCTCGGGAGGCGATGGCGCACTGGTCCACACTGCGCAACGAGCTTCTGGGTTTCCTCGCTGTCAGTGCCGCCCTGATTCTCGGCGTGATCCTGTGGGTTTCCAACCAGTTCGTCAACAACATGCGCGAGGCCAGCCGCCGGCGAGCCGCTCTGCTCCACCAGGTGGAGTACAGCAACAAGCTCGCCTCCATCGGGCGCCTCGCGGCCGGTGTGGCTCACGAGATCAACAACCCGCTGGCGATCATCAACGAGAAGGCGGGGCTGCTCAAAGATCTCCTCACTCTCGACGAGACCATCCCGAACCGTGAGAAGTTGCTCGGGCTCATCGATTCGGCCCTCGGCTCGGTGAAGCGATGCCGAGCCATCACCCACCGTCTCCTGGGTTTCGCCAAACACATGGACCTGCAGAGCGATACCATCGATCTTCCTTCTCTCTTGGAAGAGGTGCTGGGTTTCCTGGGCAAGGAGGCAGAGTATCGCGACCTCCACATCAACGTGGAGGTGCCGGATGAGCTGCCCACGATCGAGAGCGACCGGGGCCAGCTGCAGCAGGTCTTCCTCAACATCTTCAACAATGCATTCGCGGCTGTGGAAGACGGTGGCGTGATCGACATCGCCTTCGCCGTCCCTGAAAGCGAACTCGTCACCGTGGCGATCACCGACAACGGGATGGGGATTCCGGAGCAACATCTCGAACGGATCTTCGAGCCGTTCTTCAGCACCAAAGAAGGTGCGGGTACGGGGCTTGGGCTCTCGATCACCTACGGCATCGTCAAGAAATTGGGTGGGGAAATCCACGTGGAGAGCGTGGTGGGGGAGGGGACCCGCTTCCTCGTCATCCTGCCCGTGAAACGAAAGGGCTAGGTGCGATGAATCGTCTGCGCGTGCTTTTTGTCGACGACGAGGAGGAACTGGTGTCAGCCGTGGTGGAACGCCTCGATCTGCGAGGGTTCCACGCCGAGGGCGCCACCAGCGGATCCAAAGCCCTCGAGCTCATCGCCTCCCGCACCTTTGATGCGGTGGTGGCCGACGTCAAGATGCCCGGCCTGGGGGGGCTCGAGCTCGCACGCGACCTCAGGGTGCGCCGGCCGGAGGTCAAAATGATACTCCTCAGCGGCCATGGGTCGTCCGAGGACGTGGAGGAAGGACTGCGCCTCGGCGTGGTCGAGTACCTCCAAAAGCCCATCGATATCGAAGTCCTGGTAGAGGTTCTGGAGCGGGCAGTCGCTGAGGGGGCGTGATCGTGGCCGGACGGGCGCGCGACGAGGGCTTGGCGTTCTTTGGCGGGATCGTTGCGGGCCAGTCTCACGAAATCACCAACGTGCTGAATATCATCAACGAGTTGGCGGGTCTCGAGAGGGATCTCCTGGAGGGCGCGGCCGCGGGCAGACCCGTAGATATCGAAAAGCTGCTCGAGATCACCGACAAGATCGAAGCGCAAGTGAGGCGTGGCGTGATCATCGTCTCACACGTCAGTCGATTCGCTCACAGCACCGACTTGCCGGTCGCAGTCTTCGATCTCGGGGAGGTTCTCGAGGAGGTTTTCTTCCTGGCGGAGCGGATCGCTCGTCTGGGCCGTGCCGAGTTGAGCTCGGAGCTTCCCGCGAAGCCCATTTCGATGGAGGGAAGCCCGTTTCGTGTGCAGCAGGTGGTCTTCACCTGCATCGACCTCATGCTGGCGGCGCTGAGCGGCGAACGGCGGATCGCGTTGGCGTGTCGGGATGACGGAGACGGCGCGGAGATCTCGATCTCGACGACCGATCCGATCGAGCTAACCCCCGAGCAAGAAGCGCGAATCATCGCACTCGAGGGGCAGCTTGCCACAAGTGGTGGAGTGCTCGTTCATAGCCCCCGCTCCGGCGGGCCTGCACGATTCGTCATCCGCTTGCCGCTCCATGGAGCAGGTCCTTGCGACGGGGGCGAGACTACGACGGGAGGCTCGTGATGCGTCCTGACGCCGTGTTGCTGGTGGATGACGAGATCGAGTTCGTGAGCACCTTGGCGGAGCGAATGCGGGCTCGCGGCCTCGACGTCGACTTCGTGACCAGCGGAGTCGAAGCGCTGCACCTCGCGAAGCAGAAGACCTTCGACGCTGTAGTTCTCGATATCGCGATGCCGGGCATGGACGGGATCGAGACCTTGAAGTACCTGCTCGAAGACCAGCCCGATCTGCAGGTGGTGTTGCTTTCCGGACAGGCGACCGTCAAGACCGCGGTGGAAGCTTCCAAGCTCGGTGCGGTCGACGTCCTCGAGAAGCCGGCCGACGTCGAGACATTGGTGGGGCTGATCCGCAAGGCCCGGGCGGCGCGGCTCGCCAAAGCGGAAGAGCGGACCCAGGAGGAGATCGAGGATATCCTGCGCACCAAGGGGTGGTGA
>Ga0209013_10001140_pt1 | contig 24546 bp, 22 predicted proteins | sample Cruoilmetagenom2_FD_187291 | JGI IMG/M metagenome (GOLD analysis project Ga0209013, IMG submission 187291) | Oil polluted marine microbial communities from Coal Oil Point, Santa Barbara, California, USA - Sample 2 (SPAdes) (version 2) | ecosystem: Environmental > Aquatic > Marine > Oil seeps ... | reverse complement strand
TGCAGCCTGGTTGATCGTGTGCAGAAGCATAGCCATAGCTATGGTTCAAGCAGGATCAGCCAGGATGTGCCGTGAAATCAGGCGACAAACCGGCAGCGGCACACTTTGTACTTCTTATCAAAACCGAATCACTTTTACATATCATTGAAAATGTTAAAAAATAAAGTAAAGCCCAGTGGAACTCGTGCAATATGCGGGCTACCCACCCTGCCCGAGCCCACTGATGAACTCAAGCAACTGAGTAATGAACTACGCGACGTGATTCTCCGGGAAATCCATGCTGAAGGGCCGATGCCTTTTTCCCGTTACATGGAAATGGCGCTTTACCAACCCGGGCTGGGCTACTACTCCGCAGGCCTGCACAAACTGGGCGAGAAGGGCGATTTCATTACATCACCGGAGCTGGGATCCCTGTTTGCGGGTTGCCTGGCCCGGCAGATCGAAGAAGTTGCAGAACAGCTGGGGAAGTATGACATCCTGGAAATCGGGGCCGGCAGCGGCCGCCTCGCAGAGGATATTCTGCAACTGATCGATGAACCGTTCCAGCCACGCCGCTACCTGATCCTGGAACGCAGCGCCGATCTGCGGAAGGTACAGCGTGAGCACCTTGCCGCCACAGCGCCACTGTGGCTGGACCGGGTTGAGTGGCTGGACCGGCCACCCGGGGAAGCCTGGCAGGGTGTGATACTGGCCAACGAGGTGATCGACGCCCTGGCCGTGGAGCGATTTCGCGTCATTGAATCGAAAGTCGAACAGATCTGCGTAGTTGCAGCGGGCGATACCTTTGGCTGGTCAAGCCGGCCCGCCCCGGCAAAGCTGGCAACAGCCTTTGGTAATCTGGATGTGGAGCTTCAGAACGGGTACCAGTCCGAATTGAACCTGCAGCTGCCCGGCTGGCTGTCGGCAGTCACCCACAACATGCGCCGTGGCCTGGCGCTGTTCATCGACTATGGTTATCCGCGCCGCGAATACTACCTGCACGAGCGCAACGACGGCACCCTGATCTGCCACTACCGGCACCGCGCGCATGATGATGTCTTTTTCTGGCCGGGCCTGCAGGACATCACGGCTTTCGTCGACTTCACCGCCCTGGCCGAAGCGGCGGACCTTTGCGGCCTGCACATTGAGGGTTATACCAGTCAGGTCATGTTTCTGCTGGGTTGCGGCCTGGAGCAGGTGCTCGCCAGCCAGGTTGCACTCAGCGAAGACGGGGGCATGTCACTCAATGCCCAGACCCGGCAACTGACGATGCCCGGAATGATGGGCGAACGTTTCCAGGTCATGGGCCTGGGGCGGGAGCTGGGTTTTCCCCTGAAGGGATTTGAATTACTGGACCTGTGCCACCGGCTTTAGCCCGCTATGCGGGATATTGCCTCGATGCGGGTACGCCTCAACAACTCGCCGATAGCACGGCCATCCAATCCTGAAGTGTCCAACTGCTTTGCCTTGATGGAGAGGCTGGCTTCCAGTGCAGCCGCCAGCTTGCGCGCCTGTGGGTATTCACGCTCCTCACAACCCTTTCTGCCGCGGTAATCAGCCTCGCAGGCCTGTACATACGGCTCCAGATGCTCAGGCCGGCGCAGCAAATCAGCCTCCTCGAGCAATGCCATCACCCGGGATGGCTTCATCTCCATCAAGCGGTGACAGCGCAAATGCAGGGCGCAGACTTTTAGCGCAAGATCCCGGTAGGCGCCCGGAACACGAAACCGCTCACAGACCCTCTCAACCAGTGGAACACCCGCACGCTCGTGGCTGATGTGGGAAGGCCAGTTAGCCGGGTCGGTAACGCCCTTTCCCAGGTCGTGCAGCAGCAGTGAGAAAACCACCCCTGCCGGCCATCCCAGCCTGGCAGCCAGGTTCATTGTCATGATGACGTGGACTCCGGTGTCGATTTCGGGGTGGTATTTCTCGGGCTGCGGCACACCAAACAGGATATCGACTTCCGGCAGCAAAACAGACAAGGCGCCACATTGCCGAAGTACCTCGACAAACACGCCGGGTTGGCTGGTCGACATCGCTGATTCGATTTCGCTCCAGATCCTTTCAGGCACCAGGTGCGACAGCTCCCCGGACTCACCTATCTCGCGCATCAACAGTAGGGTGGAAGGGTGTACCGTGAAGCCCAGCGGGGCAAATCGGGCTGCGAAACGGGCGACCCTGAGGACACGAAGCGGATCTTCACAAAATGCCGGGGAAACGTGACGCAGCACCCTCGACTCAAGGTCGGCCTTTCCTCCATACGGGTCGGTCAAAACGCCATCAGGACTGCGCGCCATGGCGTTGATGGTCAGGTCCCTGCGGGCCAGGTCTTCTTCCAGTGTGACACCCGGATGGAAGTCGACGGCGAAACCATGGTAGCCGTGCCCCTGCTTCCTTTCTGTGCGTGCCAGCGCGTATTCCTCGCCCGTGCCGGGATGAAGGAATACGGGAAATGAAGCTCCAACCTGTTTATAACCCTGCTCCAGCAGGGCCTCAGGTGTGCTGCCCACCACCACCCAGTCCCGTTCCTTGTGTGGAACGCCCAGGAGTTCGTCCCGGACCGCACCTCCAACCAGGTACACCCCCTTGTCTGGCTCCCGGTTAACATCCGACGGCATCGTCAACGCTCCATCTGCTTCCTGAAACGACTCAGCTGATCCTGATGGATCGAATTCCCCAGGTAGCCGGGAACAGTACTTTCCAGTGAACGAGGACGGATGCCAAAGCTCCACAGGTCATTTTCCGTGCTGGTGTTATCAATCTGCAATGAGCGGTAATTGTCGCTCGAAAACGGTTTGCCGGGCACGAAATCCATCAGCCAGCCCTGCATGCGTGAGGCAGCGTCGGGCAGGCCAATAATGCGCCGTTTCAAACCGGCGGTCCTGGCTGTCCATTCCACCAGTTCCTTAAGGCTGTATTCCCTGGGGCCAACCAGGATCAGGGTCCTGCCCGCGGTTTCAGAATCTTCCAATGCGATCGCCATTGCCTTGACCACGTCCCCCACCCATACGGGCTGCAACCTGGCCTGTGGGCAGGCGATCGGCAGGATAGGCGTAAAGCTGAGCAGGCTGGCGAAGCGGTTAAAAAAGGCATCGCCCTCACCAAAAATCACCGATGGCTGAAAAATCGTGCTGTCCAGGTCCGTCGCCTGCCTGATCAGCTCTTCGGCCTGGCCTTTGCTGGCCAGGTAATGACTGTCGCCTTTTCCTGCATTGAGAGCGCTAAGCTGCAGCAAGCGGTGCACGTCCGTTGCACGGCAGGCTTCGATGAGTTTTTCCGCCAATTCCACGTGCGCCCTGTGGAATCCCTTGCCGCTGCGGCCAGATTCATTGAGGATACCCACCATGTTGATCACGGCGTCCGCACCCTCCAGCTGTTCTTTCAACACGTCGCTATCGTGTACGTCTGCCTGTCTGAGCTCAACCCCGGGGACCACGGCCAAATCCCGGCATCCGGGCATGTAGCGGCATAACACGAGACACTGATGTCCCGCAGAAGCCAATTCAGGCAGCAGGTGGTGTCCGACAAAACCAGTTGCGCCCAGCAATACAATTCGCATGACTTTTTCCTCGTACTCAATAGTACTTGATTGATTCAGGGAGCTGGCCTCACCTCAGCCCGGCACACGACACTGGTCGTCGTACGGCCCTGAATTACACCACCCATATTACCGGAATCAAAAGCAGGCATCCTGGAGGAAATTCGTGTAACCGGCTGCTGCAGCCGCCAGTCATAGATCGTGGAGAATGCGAGGACCCGCGGAATGTAGTCGCGGGTTTCGAAATAAGGAAGCGATTCTATCCAGATAGCGGGTTCTGACACGGGTTGGGATTTCAGCCAACGATCGACCGCATTCGGACCGGCGTTGTAGGCGCCCGAAACCAGTACGGGGTTGTTGCCGAAACGATCAATCAGTTCGCGCAAAAAAGTGGTGCCGAACAGGATGTTGGTCTCCGCCTGCATTAACTGGTCGCGACCGCTGTACCGGTACGAATTGCGTTTAGCCAGCCGGCGCGCAGTATCCGGTGTCAACTGCATCAAACCACGGGCTCCGGCAGGTGACACCGCATCTTCCGCCATGGCGCTTTCCGAACGCATCAGGCCCATCACCCAGGATACATCCAGGTTCTTACTGTGGGCATTACTCTCGACCAGGGCGCCGAATTCCACCGGGAAACGCCACGCGTACCAACGCAGATCACCGCTGTTCCCCAGCGCGAATATGGCCAGGTCCGGCCAGTTTTCCTCAATCGCCAGCGCAGCAGCCAGACGAAGACCTTCATTATCAAGTTGCCGGGTGGCCATCTGCCACTCACTCCTGGACCAGTTCCGGATACCGGCCTGACGCAATTCCAGGGACCGCTGGAAACCGGGCTGTTCGCGCAGGGCATCAAGGGCGGCCGGGTCGATCTGTGGTTCCTGGGGGCAGATCGTGTACGGTTGGTCCAGGTAATCGGCAGACAGGAAGCCGTAATAGTTTGCCGCCTGCGCCAGTTCGCCAAGCAATTTATGCGCGTATTCCGCGTCGCCCATAAACAAGTGGGCTCGCGCATCCCAATAGCGCCAGCGCGCATCATCCTTCAGGTCCGGCTGCATGCTCGCAATAACCAGGATGACCTCACCCCAGTTTTCCGTGGCGAGGCCATACCGGACCCACCATTCGAGCAGTTTACCGTCACGGTATATCTCGGGAACGGCGCGCATCCGTTGTGATGTTTCAGCTGCGGCGCCCACCGCGGACCACAGGGCAATTTCCCTGAGAATGGTTCCTTCCACCTCGGGAGGCCAGTCAAAGTGACCATTCAGAGCCTCGAAAACCTGCCAGGCGCGATCCGGATCGCTCCGCGCCAGGCTGCGCAAACCGTAGGAGGTGATTTGGCGACTTTTTCCCAGGTCAGGCCATTGCTTCGCCCGGTCGAGCCGGCGGTAGCCGGTCCGGTCCTGCTGCTGCCACCGTTCCACCCAGATACGTTCGCTGTCCGGGACAAATCGCGCCAGGTACAGGGTCAGCCGGGGTTGGCGGGCTTCCATGGCCAGGCGGATTCGCTCCCAGGCCAGCCCCGGTGTTATCCCATCTTGTCCCTTGAGCCATTTGAACACCGGATCGCAAGCATCCGGCTGGGATTTCCCAACCGCCCACAATTGCTGGGCGGTAGCCAACAGACCAGCAGTCTGACCGCGCGCAATTCGGGCATGGACCAGGTGGCAGCGAACCTCGGTATTGCCTGAACCGCTGGCGTATTTGAGCAGTGAATCCCAGCGCTCCTTTTCCCCCAATGATTTCAACCAGGCTGTGCGCAGGCCAGCAGAAAATGCCCAGTCACTATGCACATCCAGGAAAGTGGCCATCTCCTGAGCGTCGACGCCGGCCCTGCGGTAACGCAGATCTTCGTACTGGAGATAGGGGTATAGCAGGTAATCCTCGAGGGTCGGCATCAATTGCCGGAATACCTCCCGCTCGCCATGAGAAGCGGCATTCCAGGCGCGACTGAACCGTTCCCGATCCTGAAGCCCCGCCCCTTGTTGAGCTATGGCCATAGAAGGTAGCAAGCCGGCCAACAACGCCAGCAGCACCACAATTAGCCCGCATATTGCACGGGTTTCGCTGGGCATCAATCGATTATTCATGAGTTTCAACAAAATGAACGACTTCATCCGCCCGCAATTCCTGCAACTGGTGCAATTCACGGGCAAGGCCAAACTGCTTCATAAACTGACTGACGATATGAGTTATCCTGCCCGCTTGTAAGATGTTCGGTTCACCGGTTCAGAATAGGTAAATGAAAAGCTGGCCGCAAGGTAAATTGCGCAGAACAGGTCAAAATGATGTGGATTGAATTTGCGTTGATTGGATTGCTGGCCGGCTACCTGGCGGGCTTTCTCGGAATTGGTGGCGGATTTGTCGTGGTTCCGGCCCTGGCTTTCCTTTTCCTCAGGGATCCCGTAACCGCCCCGTGGGCCATCCACATGGCCGTGGCGACTTCCCTTTCCGTCATGCTGGTGACTTCACTGAGTTCCTTGCTGGCGCACCACCGCAAGGGGGCCATCTACTGGCCGCTGGTTCGTTCAATGGCCGTGGGCCTGATGGCAGGCGCCATCCTGGGCGCCGCCATCGCGGATTACCTGCAGGGAGAAATCCTGATCCGTGTCTTTGGCCTGTTTGCCATACTGGCCGGTCTCCAGTTGATGCTCGGCCGCCATAGCGATGGCGAGAAACCACTACCCGGGCAGCTTTCCACATCAGCCGCCGGCGGCGTTATCGGTTTTATTTCAGCCCTGATCGGTATCGGTGGCGGCGCCATGACGGTGCCGTGGCTGCTGTGGCACGGGGTACAAGCGCAAAGGGCTGTCGCAACGTCCGCGGCCTGCGGCTACCCGATTGCCATCGCTGGCTCCCTGTCTTTTGTTTTGCTGGGCCGGGGGGGGGGTTTGCCAGACGAGGCACTGGGTTATGTGTACCTTCCTGCGTTCGCAGGAATTGCACTGGCTGGCGCGCTGGCCGCACCGCTTGGGGCGGCTACCGTACATCGTTTACCGCCCAGGGCAGTACGGCGGGTGTTCGGCCTGTTCCTGGCCTTCGTTGGCGCACAGATGCTGCTGAACTTTTAAGGTTTAACGCGCCTCTACACTGATCACTGACCGTGTCGCCGGCCGCAGCCTTATTCCCAGCGGTAATTCGACTTCCAACACCACTGGACAGTGATCCGAGTAAGTCACATCGAGAACTTCCGCTTCCCCGGTCACCAGGGTATGACTCACCAGGATATGATCGATTGCCCGTTGCGGCTGCCAGGACGGGAAACTGGCCAGGCCTGCAGTCGGCGCCACCAAACCCAGTGTCTGGCGGAACTCGAGGAGGCCCGGGCTATTGACTTGAGTGTTCAGGTCTCCCATCACGATCAGGTTTTGACTGCTTGCCAGCATTTCCGTCAGGAACCGGAGCTGTTGCCGCCGGGCGCGCTTGCCCAGCGCCAGGTGCACCACGGCCACATCGAGGCAATTCGCACCCTCACCATAGCGAACCAGCAAAGTACCCCGGCCGGGAATAATGCCCGGCAGCCGGTGGTCCTCAACGGACTCCGGCTCGAACTTGCTGAGAAAACCGTTACCGGCGTATGCGACTGTGCCGACCTTACGGTTCGACTGGTGGCACCAGAAAGGCATGTCAGAGTGATTGGCCAGGTAACGGGACTGGTTGATAAAGCCCGACCTGAGGCTGCCGGTGTCCACTTCCTGAAGCGCGACCATATCGAAAGGCGTCACCAGTTCTGCGATGGCGTCGAGGTTTTCAACACGCTTAGAATGCGGCAGAACCTGCCGCCAGCTGTGAGTGACATAGTGATGGTAACGGGCGGTGGAGGTGCCCGCCTGGATATTAAAACTCAGCAGGCGAATTTTTTGCCTGATTTCCTTGGGTGTTTCGGAATGTTGCACTTTGTCATTCTACCCCCGAAACAGGCTGGAAAGTCTCTTACTCAGCCTCCGAAGCAATCAGGTAGTCGAGCACATCGAGCATGACATCAAAGCTTGGTACGGCCTCATTGCCCGCAATGCGGTACTTGCCGTTCAACACAACAGAAGGCGTTGCGCGGATGCCATAAGTCTGGACCAGGCGTTGTTCCTTGCGCATCCTGGCGTCGACGGCGAAAGACTTTGAGGTTGCAATAAACGCCTTTGGATCGACTCCGAATTGACTGTAAAACCCGGCCAGATCTTCCATGGAACGCATGACAGCTTTATCTTTCCAGATCGCCGCCATCAGTGCCGCGTGTGCATCATCGCCGAGACCCATCATTTGTGCAGTCACGAAGGCGCGAGCGTAAATCTCCCACGCCTTGCGGCCGAAAACAACAGGGATTCTGCTGAACTTGACGTTTTCAGCATTGCGCTTTGCCCAGCTATTGATGTAGGGCTCGAAGGTATTGCAATGCGAACACATGTAACTGAACACTTCCATGACTTCGTTGGTGCCTTCGGGCACAACCGGGGCCCCTTCGATCAGGAAATAATGCAGGCCCTCCTGATATTGCACGGTTGAGCCGCTTTGCGCGTGTACCGGCGCACTCAGCGAAAGGGCCGTTGCCAACATCAAAACCAAACGGATAAGATTCTTCTTCATTTTGTACTCCTGCAAACATCGGTCATTCCTAAAACCCCAAAACTAAAACCCGAAACAATAAATGAAACAAATACCTGAAAACTAATTAAAAGACCGTCATGCACGAAATCAGTTCATTCCACATCCAGGTAAAGCCCCTGGATGTAATTGGCCACAGCTTCAATTTCTTCTTTTGTCAACTGCAACGCCGCCCCGTTCATTACTTCGCTGGGCCCGTCGTCATCACCCCAATTAAAACCCATACGGAAACCAGTCAGCATTTTGCTGACATAAGTCGCGTGCTGGCCCGCCAGGGCCGGATAGCCGGCCAGCGGGTTGCCTTCCCCGCCAGGCCCGTGGCAGCTCATGCAGGCCGGAACGCCTGTTTCCGCGTTACCTGCTTTGTAAATCCGTTGCCCCAGAAAAACTGCCGACTCGTCAGCCACACCCCCATTATTCGTTTGTGAAGAATACCAGGCGGCAATATCCTGTATGTCCTCATCACTCATGGTGGCAACAATACCCACCATCTCGGGTACGTTACGGGCGCCTGACTTGATCAGGGTGACCTGGCGTACCATGTATCCGGTGTGTTGCCCGGCCAGCTTCGGCCAGTTCGGAACGACGCTGTTGCCGTCGGCGCCATGGCATGCGGCACATATGGCTGATTTTGCCTGTCCTGCGGAAGCATCGCCCTCTGCAACGGCTTGCAGACTGATTACCGCCAGTATGCTGGCGGCGGCCCGAATGAAAAACTTCATTTCGCGTTCTCCTGGAAACTTTGCGTAAAATGCACTGGTCCTAAGGACCATAACGGCCCGACATTATCGCGGTTTCGACGGCCACGTTCCACCTTATCCAGGTAATCAAATGAAATCCAAACCTGTGAACTACAACCCCTACCGGCAGGCAAGCTACGTAATCAGTGCCCATAAGCTGAAACAACTGCCCGATGACAGCGGCATGGAAGTGGCTTTCGCAGGCCGCTCAAATGCGGGTAAATCCAGTGCAATCAACAGGTTAACTGACCAGAAGTCACTCGCACGCACCAGCAAGACGCCCGGGCGCACGCAGCAGATTGTGATTTTCGATATCGATGAACATCGCCGGATCGCCGACTTGCCGGGTTATGGCTATGCAAAGGTACCGGCGAAGCTCAAAGCGCATTGGCGAAGCGTTATGCAGCAGTATTTCATCCAGCGTTCCTGCCTGCAGGGCGTGGTGTTGGTGATGGACATCCGCCATCCCCTGCGTCCTTTCGACGAACAGATGCTGAGCTGGTGCGAAAGCTCTGGTGTACCCTGTCACGTACTGCTGACCAAGGCCGACAAGCTCAAGAGAGGTCCGGCGCAAGCAACCCTGCTGAAAGTTCGCAAGTCGCTGCCATTGGGCGCCACAGTTCAGGTATTTTCCGCCAAGAGCAGGGAGGGGCTGGATGAACTGATCCGGCTTCTGAACTCCTGGTACCACATCGACACGCCAGGCTAGTACTCCTGCGCTAAATCATCGAATGGTAAAAAATCTGGCTGACCGGACACGAAACTCAATATAAAATCAGGGAACACCGAACAGGAATCTTGCCATGACCTTCCCCACCACGCGAATGCGGCGCATGCGCGCCAACGAATTCTCCCGCCGCTTGATGCGCGAGACCAGCCTTTCTTCAGCTGACCTGATCTGGCCGGTTTTCGTACTGGAGGGTGACAACGCGGTTGAACCCGTTGCCTCCATGCCCGGCGTGGACAGGATGACCATCGACCACCTGCTTCCCGCGGCAGAGCGTTGCCAGGAGCTTGGTGTGCCAGCAATCACGCTGTTCCCGGTAGTCTCAAGCGATTGCAAATCCGAAGATGCGCGCGAAGCATGGAATCCCGAAGGCCTGGCGCAAAGAGCCATCAGTGCTTTGAAACAACGGTTCCCCGAACTGGGCGTCATCACCGATGTGGCGCTTGACCCCTTCACCACGCACGGCCAGGACGGCCTGATCGACGACACCGGTTACGTGATGAACGACGCTACAGTCGACGTGCTGGTCAAGCAGGCCTTGTCGCACGCCGAAGCGGGCGCAGATGTCGTGGCGCCTTCGGACATGATGGACGGCAGGATTGGCGCCATCCGGCTTGCATTGGAGACGGAAGGTTTCCCCAACAAGCAAATCCTGGCCTATTCAGCCAAGTACGCATCTAGCTTTTACGGCCCGTTCCGGGACGCGGTAGGTTCAGCGGCAAACCTGGCCGGCGGCAACAAATACTCCTACCAGATGGATCCGGCCAACAGCGACGAAGCCTTACGGGAAGTTGATCTGGACCTGGAAGAAGGCGCTGACATGGTCATGATCAAACCGGCAATGCCCTACCTGGACATTATTCGCCGGGTTAAAGACGCGTTCGGCGTGCCCACCTTTGCCTACCAGGTCTCAGGCGAGTACGCGATGCTCAAAGCAGCCGCGCTCAACGGCTGGCTGGACGAGGAAGCCGTGGTGATGGAAGCGTTGACCAGTATCAAGCGTGCGGGTGCAGATGGCATTCTGACCTACTATGCCCTGCAGGCTGCGCAGTGGATCAAGGATCATCAGTGATCCGGCTGGCCGTTTTCGGCTCACCCATCAGCCATTCACGCTCACCCGAAATTCACCGCTCATTTGCCTGCCAATGCGCCATGGAGATCGATTACCGGGCAATCGTTGCGAACGCGGAAACTTTCCCCCGCCTATTGAAAGAATTCGCCGCAGAGGGCGGCAGGGGCTGCAATGTCACGGTGCCGCTGAAGCACGAAGCATGGAAACTGGCACAAGAAAACAGCGACAGCTCCAGGCGGGCGCGGGCTGCAAACACCCTGCTGTTCAAGACAGAAAAAGTATGGTTTGCAGACAACACCGATGGCCGCGGCCTGGTCCGGGACCTGGTTTCCAATCTTGACCATCAGCTTTCAGGATCACGAGTCTGCATCATTGGCGCTGGTGGTGCAGTGGCTGGAATCCTCGGCGACCTGCTGGCGCAGGGTCCTGCAAGCATCGTAATCGCCAACCGGACCGTGGAGCGAGCCAAACAGCTGCAAGAACAATTCGCCAGCCTTGCCTGTAAGAGCGTGCTTGCCTACAGGGATGTAGGTAAGGGGCGTGAGCAGGGACGCGGAAGCTTTGCGCGCGAAACCAACAGTTCCACCGCACCGCACACAAACCTGCAAGCCATTGCCCTGCAGGCCCTTCGAACGCAAGATCCCTTCGACCTCGTCATCAATGCCACGTCCCTCGGCCACGATGGCAGCCACCCTGGTTTACCCCTTTCGATTTTTCACCCCGAAAGTCTTTGCTATGACCTGAACTACGGCGCGGTCGCTGAACCCCTGCGAAAATTCTGCCTCGAAACGAAGATTCACTACCAGGATGGCCTGGGCATGCTGGTGGAGCAAGCTGCACTGTCATTCAAACTCTGGACCGGGACGATGCCCGACACCAAACCCGTCCTGGAACAACTACCGTAAGAGGTCGCCCCTGGGAAAATCCCCTACGATGTTCCCATCTTCATCCATTTCCGGGTATTCAAGGCCACGCTGACGGCAAAACTCGGTAACCTGGGGGTGCAACCACTCGAAACGCTGTTTGCGCAGCAGCGAATCATCCAGGCGGTTCTGTCCGTACATGCCCGCGGCCTGGCGCTGGCGCATGGCCTCGTACAATACGATGGCGCAGGCAACCGAAACATTGAGTGACTGGGTCACGCCCATCATCGGGACTTTGACTTGCTGGTCAGCCGCGGCCAAAGCAGCCTCGCTTACGCCGAACAACTCGGTACCAACCACAAGGGCGGTAGGGCGCGTGTAATCCAGTTCCCTGTAATCCGTTGCTTCTTCAGAAAGATGGGCAGCCAGCAACTGGAAGCCCCGCTCCCTGAGGTGAGCGCATGCGGCCTCAAGCGTGTCATGGGCCCGCACTTTGACCCATTTTTCAGCGCCCTGGGAGGTTTTCCAGTAAGTACCCAGGCCGTCTTCGCCCGGCACAGCATGCATCTCATTGATCCCGACTGCATCACAGGTCCTGACGATGGCGGAAAAATTGCGGGGTTTGTACAGGCTTTCAGCCAGCACAGTCAGGTCCGGCTGCCTTCGTTCCAGCACCCGGTCGAGTCTGTTGCAGCGATCAGAAGTAGCCAAAGCGTTTTAGGCTGAAAATTTCCGGAACAGGGCACGCCCGGCAAGACGCAGTTTTGTCGCCATATCGAAGGTAGCGAAGTTCGTCTTGACCGCGCCTTTGGTGAAACGGGTTTTCTTTGAGTAATCGATATTCACCCGGACAAATACGGCCTTGTTTTCAGTGGCAAGTGACAGGCTTTCACTGATGCCCTGCCCAATGTCTTCATTCTTGCCGATATCGACAAAAGCCGCCCCGACCGAACGGGCAAAGGCGGCAATATCCAGCGGCGGCAGGATGGTGCAGGTTTTGCGATTCATCGTCACTTCCTGCGCCTGGGCAATCTGGCTGAGTTCGCCGTCAGCAAAAACAAACCAGACCACTCCCAGGTTGTTGGCCACGGCCGTCAATGCCTCGAGACCGGTCATCACCAGGCCCCCGTCGCCGACGATTCCGCAAACGACCCGGCCGGGGTTGGCCAGGCGCGCCCCGGCGGCAGCGGGGACACAATAGCCCATGCAATTGAAATCCGTGGGGGAAATGAAGGTTCTCCCGCCTCGCATGGGCATAAGTTCAGCGGCAAGGAACGTGTGGTTGCCGTCATCCGCCACGACAATCGCGTTATCCGGCAGAATTGAATCCAGCGACTCGAAAAACTGGCCGGGATTGACCTTGGCGCCGGAGTCATGGTCCAGCCATTGCTGCCTGTATTTGTCCTTATCCGAACTAATCCGGGCCGCCAGGATGGAACTATCTTTTTCCTTTTGCAAGCGTCGACGCAGGGCTTCGGCCAGTTCCGGCATGATCTGGGAGGCATCGCCAACCAGTTCCACACGGGCTTTGAAGTTGGCGCTCATTACCGCCGGGTTAATGTCAATGTGAACCAGGTTTTCTGGTGGTTTTGCACCATAGGAGCCGGTCGCTATTTCGCCAAACCGAACGCCCACGGCCAGCATGGCATCGATATCTGAAAAGGCATTTTCAGCCGCCGGAACCGATGCCGGTCCAAAACCCATGCCGGTGTGCAATTGATGGTCATACGGGAATACGCTGAGCCCCTGCAGACTGGTTGCAACGGGAGCGCCCAGCATTTCAGCGATCGACAGCAAGGATTCCTGTGCGCCGCGCGCTCCCCACCCGGCGAAAATTCCTGTCTTGCCCGCGCCCGCCAGCAGTTCCGCAGCAGCCTCGATGTCGCTGGATGCCGGCAACTCCCCCGGCCCCATGGGCATTGGGACCGGCAATTCACCAGCCTCGCCTTTCATCATCTGGATATTAACCGGCACCTCGACGTACACCGGGCCGGGTTCGCCAGTGGTCGCTACCCGGCAGGCTTCGTAAAGGGTCGGCACGATATCGGCCTGTGACAGGCACTTGAACTGTGCCTTGGTTACCGGGGCAACCAGGGCTTGCTGATCCATCTGGTGCAGTTGGTACTCTCGACCGGTATCGGTTCGGGTGCCTCCGGATATCACCAGCATGGGAATTCCATCCAGGAAAGCCTCGCCAATCCCACTCATGGCATGTGTCAGGCCAGCGGCCGGCACCACCAGCAGGGTCCCGATACTTTCACTGGTCCGGCTCACGGCATCTGCCATGAACGCCGCACCGGCTTCATGTGTTACCAACAGTGGGCGTATCTGTTCCGAGGTCGCGAGTTCATCGTAGATTTCCGTGTTGTGAACGCCCGGAATGCCGAATGTGAATCGCACACCCAGTTGTTCCAATGCATGGCGAACCAGGAACGCGCCGGTCTTCTTCATGAATGCTTAGCCTCCTGGGAATGCTCAGATCGCAGAGTGAAAATATTGGCTCTCACCACGCTGAAAGACTGGATCAGCAACAGTGCCGGCATGATCAGGATCAGGCTTTTGAGCAGGTATACCAGCGGCAGGCCGCCGGCCTCACGCGAGCCCTCTTTCGTCACCCATGAAGCTGCCACGTAATCCCAGCCGATGACGATAAGAAAAATGCTGAATGGCACCAGGAAAATCAGCGTTCCAAGCAGATTCACCCAGGCCTTGTGACAGTTGGAACGGTCACGGTAAAAAATATCGACTCTCACGTGATCATCTGTCTGAAAAGCCCAGGCTGCCGCGGTCATGAACACCAAAGCATGGAGGTAAGTGACGCTTTCCTGCAACCAGATCCAACCCTGGTTCATGCCATAACGAAGTATGACGATTGCAAAGGTTAACAAAACCATCAGCAGTGTCAGCCAGGACACCGTATGGCCAATCCAGCCAGTGAGTTTAGATGCGATATCCCGCTCTGCCAGGCTCACTTCCACTCTTTGATCTTCCAGTGCACCGGCTGTACCGGGTTCAGTGCCTGTTGGTCCATATCGAGCTCAAGCTGCCCGTCACCATCCGAATCAATGTAGTAATAAGGAACGCCTTTCTCCGGTGTAACCTTGATCATGTAAACCCGTCCGTTCATCCGGTATTCCTCGATCCGGCGATCCTCCTCTTCACGAATCGTAACCGTGGGCTCAAGTTGTTCACCCTGGACTTTTGGCGGGAAAGGTTCTTCCTCCACAACAGCATTCGGGATTTCGGGGGGCTTTTCAAGGTCGTCCTGTGCCAGTAGAGTGCCCCAGGCAAACAACAGGAACACTGCAAATATGACCGGTGTCATGGATTTCCAGGGCATGAATTCCTGGTTTTTCATCGTTTCACCCTCCCACTGGGTTAGACTTGGATCACATCCAGAATCTTTTTTTAAATCCATTTTGTGACTTACATAATAACAGACCGTACAACAGAGCGATTGATCCCATAAATGAATCAATACATGACATGAGCAGGCAGCCTACATTGTATCTCGTTGATGGTTCTTCCTACCTTTACCGGGCATTCCACGCACTACCCAATCTCACCAACAGCCAGGGTGATCCGACCGGAGCACTGCTCGGTGTGGCTAATATGCTCAAGCGTCTGCTGAATGAAGAAGATCCTGAACATATCGCCGTGGTGTTCGATGCAAAGGGACCGACCTTCCGGCACGAACTATACCCCGAATACAAAGCAAACCGGCCGCCGATGCCGGCCGGGTTACGGCAGCAGGTCGAGCAGATTCTGGAATTCACCGGCCTGCTCGGCTTACCCCTGCTGCAGGTCTACGGCGTTGAAGCCGATGACGTGATTGGAACCTTGTGCCGGGCCGCAGAAGCAGAAGGTATGAACTGCGTGATTTCCACCGGAGACAAGGACCTGGCCCAACTGGTCAGTGACCGGACCACGCTGGTTAATACCATGACCAACACTGCTTCGGACCGTGCAGGCGTAATGGAAAAATTCGGCGTGACGCCGGAACAGATTGTCGACTTCCTCGCGCTTACGGGTGACAAGTCCGACAACATTCCCGGCGTTGAAAAATGCGGCCCGAAAACTGCGGCCAAGTGGCTGAGTACATACGGCACGCTGGATGAAGTCATGGGTCATTCGGATGAGATAGGAGGCAAGATCGGAGAATACCTCAGGGCTGCGCTGGAGCAACTTCCCCTTTCGCGGGAACTGACAACCATCAGGCGTGACCTGGACCTCGAAATCGACCCGAAGCAATTGCAACGCAAGGAAATCAACAAAGAGGCGCTGGGGGAGGCACTCAGGCGTTATGAGTTCAACAGCTGGCTGAAGGAACTGGGCGGTGACGGCGGCGAAAAAAAAACAGTGAAAGCCGACTACCAGACCATCGTCAGCAAGGAGGCGCTCTTGTCGCTGGTCAGCGAATTGGAGTCGAGCGAATTGTTCGCTTTGGATACCGAAACCACCAGCCTGGATTCCATGCAGGCAGAGCTGGTCGGCTTGAGTTTCTCAACCCGGGCCGGCCGCGCCGTCTACATCCCGGTCGCCCACGACTATGCCGGTGCACCGGAGCAACTCGACCGCGAAGATGTTCTCGACTTGCTAAGGCCGTTGCTGCAGAATTCCGGCCGGGCCAAGGTGGGTCAGCACATCAAATACGACATGAACGTGCTTTCCCTTTCTGACGTCCAGCTTGCAGGCGTTGCATTCGATACCATGCTGGAATCCTACGTATTCAACAGCACCGGCAGCCGCCATGACATGGATTCGCTGGCGCTCAAGTACCTTGGCCGGCAAACCACCCATTACGAGGATATTGCAGGCAAGGGAGCGAAGCAGATCCTGTTCAGTCAAGTGCCCATCGAGGACGCCAGCCACTACGCCGCCGAAGATGCAGACATCACTTTGCAACTGCATGAACACCTGTGGCCCAGGCTGCTCAAAGAGCCAGCGCTGGCGGATGTGCTGCAGCAAATAGAAATGCCCCTCGTACCGGTACTGGCGCGCATGGAACAGTGCGGAGTGCTGATCGACGGAGATCAACTCGCCGGACAAAGCCGTGAGTTGGCGCAGCAGATTCACGAGTTGGAAAAACATGCCCACGATGCAGCGGAACAGCCCTTCAACCTCGGTTCACCCAAACAACTACAGCAAATCCTGTTCGAAAAACTCGGCCTGCCAGTTATTCGTAAAACGCCAAAAGGACAGCCTTCCACGGCAGAAGATGTGCTGGTGGAACTCGCCGTCGATTACGAGCTGCCCAGCCTGATCCTGGAGTACCGTTCCCTTGCAAAACTCAAGTCGACTTACACCGACAAGCTGCCCAGACAAATCAATCCACGCACAGGACGCGTGCATACTTCCTACCACCAGGCGGTGGCTGCCACCGGGCGTCTTTCATCATCGAACCCCAACCTGCAGAATATTCCAATCAGGACAGCCCAGGGCCGGCGTATCCGCGAGGCCTTTGTCGCACCGGAAGGCTGCCTGATCATGGCTTGTGATTATTCCCAGATTGAATTGCGCATCATGGCCCACTTGTCGGGGGACTCGGGATTGATGAAAGCGTTCCATGAAAACGTGGATGTTCACCGGGCTACCGCCAGTGAAGTCTTCGATGTTCCCTATGATGAGGTGGACAAGGATCAACGCCGGTCGGCCAAGGCGATCAACTTCGGCCTGATGTACGGCATGTCGGCGTTTGGCCTGTCCCGCCAGCTCAAAATTGGCCGCGTCGAAGCCCAGGCCTACATGGATACCTATTTCATGCGCTACCCGGGCGTCCGGCAGTTCATGGAAGACACTCGCGCCAGCGCCAGGGAGCAGGGTTATGTCGAAACCCTGTTCGGCCGGCGCCTGTACCTGCCTGACATCAATGCCAGCAATATGCAAAGGCGCCAGGGAGCAGAGCGGGCTGCTATTAATGCTCCCATGCAAGGCACCGCGGCAGACATCATCAAACGGGCAATGATCAGCATCGATGCCTGGCTGCAAGGTGAACAGGAAGGGCAAAATCCCGAACAAATTCCGGATGCCCGGCTCGTAATGCAGGTACACGATGAGCTGGTCTTCGAAGTCAGGGAAAACCGGCTCGACTGGCTGAAGAATGCGGTTGTCGAGCACATGTCGGGTGCTGCAGATCTCAATGTACCGCTGGTCGTGGATACCGGTTACGGCCCTGACTGGGAAACCGCCCACTGATCAGACGCATGACATGGTTTCCAAGCCCTCAGCCCGGGAACCCGTTACAATATAGCCACACACAGCCCGGAACCCAGCACCCGTGACTACCGAAACTCAGCCCCATGCACTTCCCAAACCCCGTCCCGAAGATGTCATGTCACCGGACACCATCATCAAGGCCATGTACGAATGCATTTCCGGGCCGGCCGGCAAGCGCAACTGGCACCGGCTGCGCAGTCTCTACCTGGAAGGTGCGCGCCTGATTCCCACGGGAAAACGGTTGCACAAGGAAGGCAGCCTACAGGTAATGAGCATCGACGAATGGATCGAAGATGTGCAGGGCTATTTCGCGGAAAATGATTTCTACGAAAAGGAAATCCTGCGCCATACGGATCGTTTCGGAAGCATCATCCAGGCGTTCAGTACATACGAAGCCTGTAACGATCTGGAAAGTGCACCCATAGCACGGGGAATTAACAGCTTCCAACTCCTGGAGCACGAAGACCGTTGGTGGATTGTTACGGTTTTCTGGGATAATGAGAGCAAAGACAACCCCATCCCGGAGGAATTCCTGCCCTACCTGTGGTAGATGCCTCTCATCAGACCCTGCTAACTCAAAAGGCTGAATTTATTTTCCGCCACCTAAGAAATTTTGCGTTTTTGGCGTCTTTAGCGGACCAATAATCGGTCTTCGGGAATTAGGGCCTGTTAACAGGCTCTCATTTATCAGTCGGTATTGTTCTCATCTGCCAGCCAGTCCCTGGGCTGCAGGAAATCGTAAAGCCGTGCTTCTTCACTTCCGGCTTCGGGCTGCCAGTCGTAACGCCAGGAAACCAGCGGCGGCAATGACATCAGGATCGATTCAGTGCGTCCGCCCGACTGCAGGCCAAACAGCGTACCTCGATCATAGACCAGGTTGAACTCCACGTAGCGTCCCCTGCGGTAGAGTTGAAATTGCCGTTGTTGCTCGGTCCACGGGTGGTGTCTGCGCCGCTGCACGATCGGTAAATAGGCATCCAGGTAACTGTCACCGACAGCGCGCGTGAATGCAAAACTGCGTTCGAAATCCCATTCGTTCAGATCATCAAAAAACAGCCCGCCGACGCCCCGGGCCTCATCCCGATGCTCGAGGAAAAAATAGCGGTCACACCACTCCTTGAAGCGCGGGTAAATTTCTTCGCCATAGGGCTCACAGGCAAGCCGGGCGGCTTGGTGCCAGCCGATAATGTCTTCAACAAAAGGATAATAAGGGGTCAGGTCATATCCACCCCCAAACCACCAGACCGGCTTTTCACCCTCCTTTTCAGCCAGGAAAAAACGCACATTGGCATGGCTGGTGGGAATATACGGATTTTCCGGGTGTATGACCAGCGACACACCCAGGGCTTCAAAACTGCGGCCAGCCAGTTCCGGTCGGGCAGCCGTGGCGGAAGGCGGCAGACTGGCGCCGGTCACATGTGAAAAATTGACTCCAGCCTGCTCGAACACAGCCCCATGACGCAGTACCCGGGTCTGCCCCCCACCGCCCAGGACCGGGCCACCTTGTCCTTCATCACTTTGTTTTTCCCCCTGTTTTTCCCCTTGTTTTTCATGTTGCACGCGGGACCAGTCATCCTTCAGAAAACCGGCCTGCCCGTCCTCATTTTCCAGTTTCGTGCATATTCCTTCCTGCAGGCCAAGCAAGTAGTCCCGGACAGCTTCAAGCTTAATATTTGTCATTTCCCACTCCTAGCCTGCATATTGCATGAGTTCCGCTGCGTTTTACTAGATTATTTAATAATTACAATGACATACAAACATTATACAGGTTTACAAAGAAATGCAAAGTGTACCGCTGCCGGTTTGTCGTCTGATTTCACGGCACATCTCGGCTGATCTCGCTTGTACCATAGCCAAAGCTATGCTTCTTCACGCGATCAACCAAGCTGCACTCGTGAAATCAACCGACAATTCCGGCAACTCATGCAATATGCGGGCTAGCCCGCCCTGATAACAGCACCACTGACCAGGTCACGGATTTCACTGGGTTTCCCATCCCTGCCCAGTGCTCCCTCAACGATTCCGCCCAGGTAAGAACCAAAATACTCTTCTACTTGTCCAGCGCTTACGGCCGGTTCGGATGAACTCGGATTGGCGCTGGTCGAAACGATCGCACCCTCAAAGGCAGCACACAAGGCCCGGCACACGGCATGGGCAGTGAGGCGTATTGCAATGGTGTCATGATCTCCTGCCAGCCAGTCGGGTACGCTGTCTGCACGTGGAAACAACCAACTGACCGGTCCAGGCCAGCTTGACCTGGCCCGCTGGTACAGCGTTTCGCTTACCGGCTTGATAAATGGATCAAAACGCTCAAACTGATCGGCGATCAGGATCAGGCCGGCCGTGGCCGGTCGCCCCTTCAGGGAAAGCAGCTGTCGAACTGCTGTTTCGTTGGCAGGGTCGCAACCCAAGCCAAACACTGCTTCGGTAGGATAGGCAATGATTTTCCCATCATGCAGGCATTGTGCTGCCTGCTCGACCGTCAGAAGGTTGTGACTAGGCAATGCGGCTTATTCCCCGCTGGTAACTTTAGCGCTGGCTGCTTTTTTTGTAGTTTTTTTCTTCGCGGTTTTCTTTCTTGTAGAAGACTTCTTTTTGGCGATCTTTTTTGAACTACGCTTCTTTGATGTTTTCTTTTTAGCTATCTTTTTCTTCGCTGCTTTCTTGCCACGGCGTTTGTCGGGAGCCGCTTCGATCGCTGCCTCGCACTCTTCCAGGGTTAACGATTCTACTTCGCGATCCTTGGGCATACGGGCGTTTTTCTTGCCGTCCGTGATGAATGGGCCCCAACGGCCTTTCACAATCTGCACATCCGATCCGTTCCAGGTTCGCAGGATGCGGTCCAGGTCTGCCTGTTTCTTGGCGGCCACCAGTTCCAGCGCGTGCGGTAGCTCTACCGTGTGCGGATCAGCGTCCTTCAGTGACACGAACTTATTTCCGTAACGGATGTAAGGACCGAAACGCCCAATACTGGCTGACACAGTTTCACCTTCCGGTGTAACACCCAGGTCACGGGGCAACTTGAATAATTCAATCGCCTCCCCAAGGGTAATGGTCTCAAGGCGCTGCGTTCCACGCAGCCCGGCAAAGCGTGGTTTTTCCTCATCCTCTACCGTGCCGATTTGCGCATGTGGACCATAGCGCCCGAGCCTGACGGATACTTCCTTGCCGGATTTCGGGTCCTTGCCCAGAACGCGGGTTAGCTTGGCCTCCCGGCGGCTGACGGTTTCTTCCTTGTCTTCCACCCGGCGAATAAACGGCTTCCAGAATTGCATCAACGGTGGGATCCAGTGAATCTCCCCCCTGGAGATTTCATCCAGCGTATCCTCCATCCTGGCGGTGAAATCATAATCCACATAAGGTTCGAAATGGGTGGCCAGAAACCGCGCAACCACCCGCCCGGTATCAGTAGGAAAAAAGCGCCTGCGGTCCATTTCCACGTACTTGCGGCGCACCAGGGTTTGAATGATGCTGGCGTAGGTCGAGGGCCTGCCGATGCCATAGTCTTCAAGGGCTTTCACCAGGCTGGCCTCAGAAAAACGCGGTGGCGGCTCGGTAAAATGCTGCTCCGCACGGATTTCCACCAGCTTGACCACCTCACCCTCTTTCATGTCGGGCAGATGGGATTCCTTTTCTTCTTTACCCACAGGCTGCGATTCCTGGTAAACGCGCAGGAACCCCTGGAAAGCAATAACGGAACCGTTGGCCCTGAAGGTGGCGTCAGAGTCACAGTCAAATTCAACCTGCACGGTATCGACCAGCGCCGGTGTCATCTGGGATGCCATCGCCCGCCGCCAGATCAGTTCATACAGACGGAACTGATCCTCGGACAAATTCTTTTTTACCTGGTCCGGCGTCAACTCCGCCGCGGTCGGCCTGATTGCCTCGTGAGCTTCCTGAGCATTCTTGGACTTGGTCTTGAAGAAATTAGGCTTGCCCGGCAGATACTTTTCGCCGTAGCCGCTTTTGATCTGGGCCCTCAGGTTTGTCAGGGCATCGTTTGACAGGTGCACTGAGTCGGTGCGCATGTAGGTGATCAGGCCCTGGCTGGCGCCGTTGATCTCGACACCTTCGTACAGGCCCTGGGCTGTGCGCATGGTTCTTTGCGCGGAAAATCGCAGTTTCCGGGCAGCATCCTGCTGCAAGGTCGAGGTAATGAAGGGCGGAGCCGGGCGCCGCCTGCGCTGCTTACGGGTGACACGGTTAACTGCCAGCTTGCCTGCTGCTGCCTTTATCAGGCGATCACGGACTCGATGAGCATGTTCCGTGGTATCGATGTCAAACTTTTCCAGGCGCTCATTTTCCAAGCGGACCAGGCGTGACTCGAAAGCTTTGCCGGCATGGCTCATATCCGCTTCGATGGTCCAGTATTCCTGTGGATCGAACTTCTCTATTTCGTATTCGCGTTCAACGATCATCCGCAAAGCCGGGCTCTGTACCCGCCCGGCGGATAGTCCGGTCTTGATCTTTTTCCACAGCAGGGGCGAAAGGTTGAATCCCACCAAGTGATCCAGCGCCCGGCGCGCCTGCTGTGCATTGACCAGGTCCATGGAGAGTTCCCGTGGATTGTCTACCGCTTCCTTGATGGCTTTTTCCGTGATTTCGGAGAACTCAATGCGATAAAAAGGGATTTTTTCCGTGATGCCCTGCTCCCGGAGAATTTCATACACATGCCAGGAAATTGCCTCACCTTCGCGATCAAGGTCAGTGGCCAGGTACACGGCTTCTGCTTTTCTCGCTGCCTTGATGATGCTCCTGACGTGTTTCTCGCTGCCTTCATTGAGTTCGTAGGTCATCGCGAAATCGTTATCGGGATCAACCGCGCCATCCTTCGAGGGCAAATCCCTGACATGACCATACGAAGCCAGGACCTGGAAATCTGGACCAAGGTACCGGTTGATGGTGGTCGACTTGGCGGGCGATTCTACGATCAGCAGTTTGATGACTAAATCCTCACACTCAAAAGCGAGACATCTCGCGGTTCAATTCCGGGGTTAATGTGGACAAATTTGCGGCCAATCCGCAAATGCCCTATATATTAATGGCGGTAGTCTTGCTCTGTGTCAAACATCATGTCTTCCATCCATGCGTAATTGGCCTCCTGTCCGGGCTGGTTGAACAGCACCATCAGCACGACCCATTTCACATCTTCCAATGTTATTTCATCGCTCTCCAGGGCCAACAAGCGGTCGATGACCAATTCCCGGCGCTGCGCGTCGAGGATGTCCACATTCGAAAGGTACATTATGAAATCCAGGCAGGCTGTATCAATACGGTTGGTTTCGGAATCCACGAAAATACGAATGGGTTGATCGGTCCGCATTTTAAATTCGGGCTGAAAACGCTGTTCAGCCAGGCCATCAAGCCAGTTGAATGCTTTACCGATTTCGCCGTTGCTGAACCCCGCTTCGTGCAGGTTCTCTTCCATGGAAGCACGGTCAAGCTCATCTTCAGGTTCATCGTAAAAATAATTCTCGAACAGGTACATCAAGACATCGAGTATGTTTTCTTTCATTATTAACCTCGTTATTTTCGGCTGTAGGCTCCTCCTGGATGGGCCTCAACCTTTCCTCTCAACTCCAACATTAGAAGCATGGCCGAGACGGCGCGCGCCGTCAATCCACTTTGTTCAATTATCGAGTCCACCGGCTTTGGATCGAAGCCAAGGCAGGACCATAACAGTTGATAATCAGGATCCTGCTCCAGTTGGGGCTCCTGCCCTCCAATCTCAAGCACCCTCTGTTCGGGTTGCTCCAACTGTTTTTCCAGCTCTCCAGCCAGTTGACCGGCCATGGGCGCCAGTTCTTCCATGATCTGGGCGACATTCTCGACCAGCCGCACGCCTTCCCGGATCAGGCGGTGGCAACCCTTGGACATCGGGTTGTGGATCGAACCCGGCAGGGCGAATACATCCCGGCCCTGGTTGCCCGCCATGCGTGCCGTAATCAGGGTGCCGCTGTTCAGCCCGGCTTCGATGACCAGAACACCCAGGCTGAGACCAGAAATGATGCGGTTTCTGGAAGGGAAGTGCGATCGCCTGGCCGGTGTTCCCGGTGGAAATTCGGAGACCAGCGCGCCTTGCTGACAAATTCTCGATGCCAGGTCACGACCGCTGGCCGGGTACACAATATCCAGCCCGGTACCTGCGACGGCTACCGTATAACCACTTGCATCCAGTGCAGCACCATGCGCAATGGAATCGATGCCACTGGCCATTCCGCTGGTGACCGTCAGGCCCTGGCGGGATAATTCTGCCGCGAAATCCAGGGCATTGTCCCTGCCGCCCGAGGTCGGATTTCTGCTGCCGATTACCGCGACCTGCGGTTGCCACAAGACATCAGGATCACCGTCTACAAACAACGCCGCCGGGGGCGAGGGAATGTCCCGCAGAAGTGCGGGGTATTGATCGCTATCCCAGGTCAGCAGGTGATGAGTCGGTGATGCAAGCCATTCAGTGTCGGTTTCAAACAGGCCGACATCGTAATTCCTGAACGCTGTTATCGTAGTGTCATCCAGCCCGGCGCGCTTCAGTACTGCGTGTCCGGCCGAGACGACAACGTCAATACCACCCAGATCTTCAACAAGCTGGATAAGGCGTACGCCCCCCGTACGGGGGGCGCGAATTGCAATGAGCCAGTCTTTTTGCTTCGTGGCGGCAGTCCCCAAAATTTGCTGCCAGCAGAAAATTGCCTACAGCAGAGGCTGGTACTCCTTCAAGGTGATATTGCCATGTTCAGAGTTAAGCAGATGATCCAAGACAAGACACAGACCGCAAACAATGGCTGGTCCTTGTTAAGGGCTGTAACGCCGTA
>Ga0209013_10001139_pt1 | contig 24546 bp, 21 predicted proteins | sample Cruoilmetagenom2_FD_187291 | JGI IMG/M metagenome (GOLD analysis project Ga0209013, IMG submission 187291) | Oil polluted marine microbial communities from Coal Oil Point, Santa Barbara, California, USA - Sample 2 (SPAdes) (version 2) | ecosystem: Environmental > Aquatic > Marine > Oil seeps ... | reverse complement strand
CCGATTGAACGTAAACTCAGCTGCAAAAAGGATTGCCCATGAAACATCAACAATATGAGAACTGGATCCTAATGGATGAAGAGCTCAACCAGGAACAGCAGCGAAATCTGCAAGGTCATTTGAAACAATGTTCTCAATGCCAGGCCCTTTACCAGGCAAGTCATCAGATCACTCACCTGTTCAAAACAGCGCCAGAACCAGCCCCTACAGTTGGGTTCAGCACTCGCTGGTTGGAGCAAATCAATAAAGTGGAAAAACGCAAGAATCGATTAATTCTGTTCATTGCACTTGGTGTGATTTCCCTGGCAACCTTGATCTTCTTATCTACTGTCGGTCTCGAACTGAGGTCCGTTGTGGGAAGTTTCCCGCAAATGCTGTTTGAATTAATCACCTTAATAACCAATTGGTTCGTCTTCTTAAATCAGATCAGCAATATCATTACTCCCCTCTTCCGAGTGGGCGCTAAATTACTATCTCCCGTCTGGCTATATGTTTCAGTTTTCGGCCTAAGCGGGATCACTGCAGCCTGGACAATAGCTTTCTACCGTTCAAGGGAATTGCAGAAGGAGCTTGGATAATGAAAAAATTTACGCACATCTTAATTTTTGTGCTGCTAATAAGCGCAATACTTATCCCTTCAACTGTTTCCGCTTCCGGATTCAGAGACGACAAAGTCATTTTTGGGGGTAACTTCACTCTAGATTCTGGCGAAACCCTTCATGGTGATTTGGTGGTTTTCGGAGGGAATGTCATCCTAGAAACCTCCTCAACTGTGAATGGAGACACGGTAGCCATGGGGGGAAATGTCACCTCAAATGGCACAATCAATGGCAATCTGGTTGCCCTGGGAGGAATCGTTGAGCTCCAGGAAGAAGCCAGAGTGATCGGCGATCTGACAGCCCTGGGTTGCAGTTTTGTACAGGCATCAGGAGCTTATATCAGTGGGACTATCGTTACAGAAGAAAATGTACCTTTTGACTTCAATTTACCCAGGGATTTTGGTCTGTTTGAAGGAGATTTCCCCGCCTTTCAATTTAGGGAACTTCCTTTTGTATCCGCTTCCTGGTTCTTCTTCCAGGTCTTGATCTGGACGGGATTAGCGGTATTGGTCGCGCTCTTCTTCCAAAATCAGGCTCCGGTAGTCAATCGGGCTGCTTTTGGACAACCGGTGATGTCAATCGTGGTTGGATTAGGAATAACCTTCATTGCCCCCCTGGTATTGATAGCATTGATCCTGACCATTCTGCTCAGTCCGGTCAGTTTGTTGGGTATCCTTGCCTTGTTAGCTGCCTGGGTAGTCGGAATGGTATCTCTTAGCATAGAGATCGGAAAGAAATTGGCTGAGGCTATGAATCAGAATTGGGCGACACCCATCATGGCGGGAGTCGGGATGTTCATACTCTCACTCTTGTTTAATGGTTTCCAGCATATTGTGCCCTGTGTTGGTTTCTTACCTAAATTCATTCTGGGGCTGTGGGTAACAGGCGCTGTTGTCCTGACTCGCTTTGGCACCAGAGAATATCCAGAGACTGGGGGAAAGGTTATTCCGGCCGCAGATTATTCATCTGAAGAAATTCCCCAAGCATTCCTGGAAGATGTATCTGCCGAAGACCTTGACGATCAGGTTGAAGTTAATGCAACCAAGGCAGCTTTGGAGCTGGCTGAAAAAGAAGGCATTGACCTCACATCAGTCAAAGGCACAGGCTCGGAAGGACGAATTACTCTCAATGATGTTCGTAAGGCTGTGAAGGAATAAACAAAATTAACGGATTTCTATAAAAATGAGAAGCCCTGGTTCTTAAACTGAACCAGGGCTTTTTTTATTATCGGAATATTGAAATTTCAGGATTTTCTTCTTCTAATCACCCAGGCGGCGATTCCAAAGCTTAATGCACTTAGCCCAAAGATTACCTCCAGGATCCGGAAAGGATCGATAGAAGGTACCTTCTCTATCCTATGGATCTCATCATCCGGAAAATACACCGAAGGTGAAGGTTGAGGAACGGGTGTTCCTGGAATTTCGGGAGTAAATGTCTGGCTGGGTACTGCTAGCTCTTCAGCATCTTCATTTTCCTGCCATTCTTCTGCCTGGTTGGCAGTAGCATCTGCATCTATAGTTTCTTCTTCAGTACTTTTACTTTCAGCTTCCTGGGCAGCACCTAACGCCTCTCCTTCCTCTACAGCTTCGGCAGCTACTTGTGGAGCGGGAGACTCTTTTTCCAAAGGTGCTCCGGCCTCAGTTTCAGCAACAGCCCGATCTGACTCCAACATTCCTTCAGCTTCCATCAAGGCTGGTTCTTCTAGAGCATCTGCCGCTGAGTCAGACATTGCTTCTAACATTACTTCTTTTGGTGCAACAGGGGCCATTGATCCGCTCACGAAGGTCCTTCCAAAATCTAACACCAGAATACCGATCAACATAAACGTCATCAGGGCTGAAGCTAGTCGATATCTTCTAACTGGCCGTGGACGGGTTTTTGAACCTACCATGTCCGGGGTCAAAATAAAATTATGGGGAACTTTCAATGTTGGTGTCTGCTGTAAGGTCAATTTAGTCCGATGAAGTTCTTCCAGGGCAAGTTGAAGAAGAGGTTCCTTAGTTAACCTATCTTCAATCTTTTTAATTTCTCGCGAGTTCATTTCCCCATCCAGATAGGAGGATAATTGAACCCAATCCCTGTTAGATATCTTCATTTCCTTTAAACCTCACCTACTTGACGCAATCCATGGGGTAAAAGTTCCTTAAAACCCTGTAGGCAATCTTTGAGATTATTCCGGGCTCGAGCCAGGCGGCTCTTGACCGTACCCAACGGACGATCTGTGATCTCTGCCGCAGATGCATAATCCAGGCCTTGGATATCAACCAAGACCACGATTGTCCGGAACTCATATTCCAATCGATCTAAACAATATTGGATCGCTTCAGAAAGTTCCCTGCGCAACAATGTATCTTCAGGTTTTTCGGATGGGTCTTCCAACCAGCTGGCGGAATCCATTTCATCCCCATCTTCCCCTTCCGGATATAAGGGAACAACCGGCTTTCGCTTTCTCCGGCGGAATTCGTCATAACAGGCATTGCTGACAATTCGCAGCAGCCAGCTCTTAAACGATCCCCCCCGGTACGTATGCAGTTTTTTGTAGGCAGAGATAAAAGCTTCCTGGGTTGCGTCCGCGGCGGCATCCGGTTCCCCGATGATCCGGTATGCCTGGTTGTATACCAGGGATTGGAAAGATAATATGATTTGGTTAAAAGACTCCAAATCACCTGCCAAAGACTTTTTGATTTGATCCTGAAGATCCATCATTCAAACCAATCCAGTATTTAATGCGGTGCCAAGATTATTATAATAACTATCAATTACGGGAAAATACTTTCCTAAGACCGCAACTGCTGTAGTAATTTCTGATAGGCTTCTATGTTGGTAGGACCTAAGCTGATAATCTCTTCAATGACTTCAACCGCTTCTGGCCTGCGGCCGCTGTCCAGCAACAATTCGCCCAACTTATCCAACTCGCCAATTGCAAGATCCTGCTGTCCTAGGTGTTTGAAAAGATCCACCAGGCGTCTGATAATATAATCTTCGCTCGGAATCTCTTCTTTCAAAGCAGCCAGGTAACCATGAATTGTCTCGGAATCAGTTGATATATCGTACTGCTCCACAAAACGATCGATTTCCTTCTCAGCAGGGGGTTTTTGACCTAACCGATAATTCAGATCTACCAGAGAAATACTTGCTTTCTGGTTTTGAGGTGAAGACTCACAAATATCTAAGTAGGTATTGATTGCAGATTCCCAATCCAGGCGCTGAATATCAATATCAGCCAACCGGTGAAGGAGCTTGAGCTTTATTCCACCATCATCAGATGTCGTCTTTGCCAGCTCCAGGGCTTTTGAATAAGCAACTCGAGCACTGTCCAATTCTGCCAGGGGAAAGAAAACCTCAGCCAGGTTGATATATTCAGTAATAGCTTCTTCTTTTTTACCGTACTCTTCCAACAAGTCAATCTGACGTTGGCGGACTTCAATATTCATTGGCTGCAGATCAATGACTTTTTTCAACATCGCCAACGCGCGTTCAGTTTTCCCCTGGACAACATAGACATCTGCCACAGCAAGATATTTTGTTACAGCGCCGGAAATCTTGTCCTGTTCCATAAGCAAATCACCGATAGTGACATGCAATGGAAGGAAAGTGGGCGCATTCCTGAGAGCAAAGAATGCTTTTTCCATGGCTGCGCCGTAAAAACCTTCTGCTGCCAGGTCCAAGATATCCCTGTGAATACCCATAATCTGGCTTCTGCGATCATCCAACAGCGCATCCATCTGTGGCAGCAAAATACCGTCTTCCGATCTACCTTTTGTTCGCAGGTCAGTTAAGACATCCTGCCAATCCGATCGAAGCAGCAATTCCTCGATATGTTTGCTCATTTCAATATAAGCTTCATCCCCTTCGCGTTGTTCAAGATCATCCATCATCACTTCGTAGAGATGTATCAGATCTTCCACATCGTCTTTGTCAACCAGGGATGTATCGGCAATGCGCAGCGCTTCCAGGTATTCCTTGGTAGCTTCAACCCACTGCTCTGCGCTGCTGTACTGATTTGCCAACAGTAAACGAGAGGCCAGGGCAAAATTCTCATGAGGAACTGACTTGGTCAGGGATCGCGTGGCGCTCTCTACTCTGCCAAGGTTATTATACAGAAAACCTAATAGGAAATATGCTGCCGGGTTTGTGTAGCCATCGTCAATTGCAGATTTAATATGATCAGCTGCTTCTTTTTCTTTTCCAGAAGAATAGTGCTCAATTGCCTGGGATACATGAAGTTTTAATAAACTGTCATCTGTCAGGTCCGAACCCCCTTCCAGGTTCCAGCTTAATCCCTCATCCAGTTCAACATTCCTCTGTGTCTTACTATCTTTTTCAAAGATCTGTTCCTCAAACAGAGCTTCAGCCAGGATGATCATGGCCTTGTCTACTGCTTCAACGATCGGATTTTCATAGACCGTGGATTTAGCTGGTTCCGGTGCTTCCAGCTGGGCAACATCAAGCTTAATTTCGTCCGCCGGATCGGTCAGGACCGGTTCTGGCAATGGCAGCTGACGGCCCTGGTGCAGGATCTCTCTAGCTCTCAGGGCAATGATATTTTCGGGTGAACACTGCAGAGCCCGATCAATAGATTCCGACGCTTTTTCAGTATTACCTGAAAGCTGTAACAAGCCAGCAGTGTTAATGTATTCACTTACTGCCAGTTTTTTCTTACCAAGTCTTTCGTAAACCATCCCCAATCGGGCGTGGGCTTTAATATTATGAAGATCGATCCCAACAACTCGCTTCCAATTTTCGATTGCCTTCTGGATATCTTCGTTCTTCAGATGAGATTCTGCCGCGTGTAAAGCTGATTTCACTGCTTCATTTGGTTGGGCAAGCGCTACATAGATCAAGAACATCTTCTCGTATGGAGCCGGGTCTTCAACATTCAATTCGATCGCTTTAGAGTAGGATTTTAGCGCTTCGTGATACTCATGCATTTCAAAATAGGCCAGACCGACATTTGTCAATGCCTTGAAGTTTTCAGGGTCAATTTCGAGAGCCTGTTGATAATAAGTCGCCGCATCATTCCACTTTTGATCCCAAGCAGCAGAATTGCCTTTTGATATCAAATTTTGGAGCTCTTGCATTTGATCAGTCATTAAAATCTCTCTTCATCAATCTTCTTTGTATTTCACCAATGAACCCCAATTATGACCATACTGGGCATCCGTCGAAAGGGGAATCTCTAAAGAGTATACATCTTCCATGGCAGATTGTACAAGCTTAATAGTTTTGTAAACTTCGTTCTCCGGAACCTCAAGCACAAGTTCATCGTGTACCTGAAGCAAAATCCTGCCCGTCAGTTCAGATTTCTCCAGTTCGTCCGCGACAGAGATCATAGCCAATTTCATGATATCTGCCGCTGTTCCCTGGATCGGGGCATTAATGGCTTCCCTTTCTTCACGCCGTCGTAGATTATGATCTGTTGTTGTTGCTAACCGGGGGAAATATCTTCTCCTTCCCAGTAAAGTTTCGACATAACCGATCTCTTTGGCCTGGACCTTGATATTGTCCAGGTAGGATTTAACTCCAGGAAAACGCTTGAAATAGGTCTCGACAAAGATCTCTGCCTCTGCCAAAGTCAGATCAGTCGTTTGGGTCAGACCAAAGGAACTCATGCCATAAATCAAACCGAAGTTGATTGCTTTAGCTTCTCGCCTCTGCTCGGAACTCACTTGATCAAGGGGGATATCATAGATCGCCGCAGCAGTAGTAGTATGAATATCCCGGCCTTCTCGAAAAGCTTCCAGCATGGCTTGATCCTGGGCCATATGGGCCGCTACTCTAAGTTCTATCTGGGAATAATCAACCGCTACCAGAGACATTCCAGGTGTTGCAACAAATGCTTCTCTAACCTGCTTACCCAACTCAGTCCTGACCGGTATATTTTGTAGATTCGGGTCGGTAGAAGCTATCCGACCAGTAACAGATCCGGTCTGATTATAAGAGGTATGAACTCTTTTTGTCTCTGGATTGACCTGTTCCTGCAGAGCATCCACGTAGGTAGATTTTAATTTAGAATACTCTCGATATTGAAGTACCCAGGCTGGTACCTGGTGTTCTTTCTTCAATAGCCTAAGCACATCCGCCGCAGTTGAATAATAACCACTTGCTGTTTTGCTGCTCCTTCCCGGGGGGGGCAATTTTAATGTCTGGAATAAAGCTTCCGAAAGCTGTTTGGGGGAATTGAGGTTAAACGCATGGCCAACACCTTTAAAGATCTTTTCCTCCAACTGTTCCAGTTCAGCCTCCAGCCGGATAGACATTTCTACCAGGAAAGAAGTATCTAATCCTATACCTTCCATTTCCATAGCGGCCAGGATTGGAACCAGGGGCATTTCGATGTCCCTATACAGATCTGTACTTTCCGTATCCTTCAAATCCTGCAGCAGGACTGGTTGAAGTAAAAGCACCATAACGGCATCCTCAACAGCATATCGGGCCGCATCCTGGATGGCAACTTCAGCCATCGTGATCTGAGATTTGCCTTTTCCAATCAAAGTTTCAATTTCACTCATCGATCGATCGAGGCGCACCCAGGCCAACTTCTTTAACCCCAGATTCCTGGATGAAGGATTGATCAACCATTCAGCGATCATGCTGTCGAAGCTGAGTGGTTGAACCAAAAGTCCTGCTCGAGCTAATAGGACGTAATCATATTTCAAGTTATGACCCAGTTTAGGGATCGTTGGATCCGTCAGAGGATCCTTTAATACATCCAGGACCTGTTCCAAAGGCAACTGTTCCCCATCAGTATGTCCTACAGGAATATAGTATCCACCGTCGTCGGAAATAGCCAGAGATATCCCGACCAGTTTTGCCTGCATTTGATCTGTAGAGGTGGTTTCAGTATCAAAAGCAATCTGCGCAGCTTTCGAGAGGATTTCTCCTAATTTCTTTAATTGGGCCTCAGTGGTTATTATTTCAACTTTTATGGATCCGGGATCATCTGTTGTAGTTAAGAATTCCGAGGCCTGTCCTTCAACTTCGTTAAAGAGGTCCATCTGTCCTTCGGAAACCGTTTTTCCATAGATTTTCTCAACGACAGCCAATCTATTCAAAAGAGAACCAAATTCCAGGTCCCGGAACATATTTCTAACCATAAGAGGATCAAACTGATCAGGTTTGGCTTGATCCAAATCGATCTCTACTCCCAGGTCGCTGACAATAGTCGCCAACTTCTGACTCAGATAGGCATCCTCTTTTCCATCGATTAGTTTTGTCTGGAATCGCCCACCTACGTCGTCTATATGATTGTAAATATTGTCAAGGGTTTTGTATTCTTCCAGGAGTTTTACTGCAGTTTTCTTCCCCACTCCGTAGACCCCGGGAATATTGTCTGAGCGATCTCCAATAATGGCCTTGAAATCCACTACCTGTTCTGGCCATACGCCCAATGATTCTTTCACATCTTCCTTGAAATAATCTTTGGCGTCGCGGAGCGATCTGCCGGGCAGGTTGACTGTGATGCGATCATTCACCAGTTGTAGAAGATCCTTATCACCTGTAATGATCTTAACCGCCAAGCCCTTATCTACCGCCCAATTGGCCAGGCTTCCTAGGACATCATCTGCCTCATATCCTTCCAATTCAGCGCGCGGAATATTAAAGGAGTCTACCAGTTTTCTAATTCGTTCGATCTGGGGCCGGAGATCTTCCGGCATTTTCTCCCGTGTAGCTTTATATTCAGGGAATATATCATCTCGGAAAGTTTTTCCTGTATCAAAGACTACCGCCAGATAATCGGGCCTTTCTTGTTCCAGCAAACGCAGCAAGACACTAGTAAAACCATAGACACCAGCTGTGGGTTCCCCCTTGCTGGTTAGCCACCTGGTCGGGTTGGTCCCACCGCTGGTAAGGGCAAAATACATTCGGTATGCCAGGGCATGTCCATCAATTAAATAGAGGGTAGAGGTCATATGAGATCCAGATTTATATTCCAGGAAAATGGGCCCTCAGGAGTGAGGTTATTATAACTTTTCCTTGGCGAAGTTTAACATTTTCATTATATCCCATCTGTTCTTTTTCTTGATCCCCGTTGTTTTACACTGTCAAGCTGAAAGCAATTTCGTTATAATTCAAAACGGTTATAAGTTAACAATAAGACATAAAAGGCAGGAATATTCATGACCAAGATCATTGCTGCGCTAGATCAAGGGACTACCAGCACCCGATGTATCCTCTTCAATCAATCCGGGGAAATCATCAGTAGCTGCCAGAAAGAACACCGTCAAATATTCCCTCAACCCGGGTGGGTGGAACATGACCCGGTGGAGATCTGGGAAAATTCAATCTATGTGATCAAAGAAGCTCTTAATAATGCCAAACTTGATCATACAGATCTGGCAGGACTCGGTATAACCAACCAACGCGAGACAACTGTTATCTGGTCAAATATAACTGGACAGCCTGTCTATAATGCCATCGTCTGGCAGGACGCAAGGACTGATCAGATCTGCGGTAAATTAGCGGGGGAAAAAGGTCAGGACCGCTTTCGCTCAAAGGTTGGCCTGCCTCTAGCCACGTATTTTTCTGGTCCAAAAATAATTTGGATCCTGGAAAATGTAAAGGGTGCTCGTGAAAAAGCACTGAATGGCGAGCTACTATTTGGCACTATAGATTCATGGTTGGTGTGGAATCTCACTGGAGCTGTAGAAAACGGTCGACACGTTACTGATGTGACTAATGCTTCCCGGACGATGTTGATGGATCTCAGGACCCTGGAATGGGATAAAGATATACTGAAAATATTTGATATTCCAGAAGCCATACTGCCGGAAATACGTTCTTCCAGTGAGATATATGGAGAAGCCGAAGGATCCTTTTCTGGATTGTCAATTGCCGGAATCTTGGGCGATCAGCATGCAGCATTATTTGGGCAGACTTGTTTTGATCCAGGTCAAGCGAAAAATACCTACGGAACAGGTTGTTTTCTATTATTGAACAGCGGCGAAGAACCAACACTCAGCGAACATGGTCTTTTGACAACCTTGGGGTACAAAATTGGAGATGCCAAACCGGTTTACGCCCTGGAAGGCTCAGTTGCGATCACTGGTGCCCTGGTACAGTGGCTGCGGGATAACTTGGAGATGATTCAGGAATCTGCCGAAGTGGAAGAACTAGCAAATCAGGTCGAGGATAATGGTGGGATCTATTTTGTACCTGCCTTTTCCGGACTTTACGCACCTTACTGGCAGTCAAACGCACGCGGAGTAATAGCAGGATTGACCCGTTTTATTACGAAAGCTCACATCGCCAGGGCAGTACTGGAAGCTACTGCTTTTCAAACCAAAGAGGTCTTGGAAGCTATGGAAAAAGATACCGGGATCAAGTTGGCTTCCCTGAAAGTGGACGGAGGCATGGTAAATAACGAACTTCTCATGCAATTCCAGTCCGACATGTTGAATGTCCCTGTGATTCGACCAACTATCACTGAAACTACAGCCTTGGGAGCAGCATATGCCGCAGGATTAGCAGTGGGCGTCTGGAAGGATCAGGAAGACTTGAGGGATTACTGGCAGGAAGATCGAGTCTGGACACCCGCAATGGAAGAGACAGAACGAGACAGGCAGTATAAGGGTTGGAAAAAAGCAGTTAAACTCTCATTTGATTGGGTGGATTAAAAAATAAGAGACGGAGCCCTTTCAGAAGGAATTCGTCCCTTATCACTCCGGTAATGCTATTTAAAGATCAACGCACCTGTCCCCGGGTGCATTTTTTATCCATTTAGATCATCCCCACTAATTTCAAGAATTCTTCCCATTCTTCAGCGAAAAAATGTACTGTTAGATTGTTAAGTTCCAGGTGATAAGTGGATTCACCATCGGGTTCATCTGCTCGCCAGGCAAGGAAATTATCTGTTTCAGCAATCACTTCAGTTTCGAAATCCTGGTCCTGTTTATCAATTCCCATCTTAAGCTCCTCTTTATATTAATTATGGCGGGGGCAATACAAACCAGGGATTTACAAAACCTCCCTGGAAGCGAACTTCAAAGTGAAGGTGTGCGCCTGTTGAGTTTCCAGTATTTCCGCCCAATCCAATCGTTTGGCCTTGAACAACACTCTGGCCGCAGCCTGATGTAACACCAGAAAGGTGGGCATAAAGGGTCTGGTATCCAGTGCCATGATCTACCACCACTACATAGCCGTATCCCCCGGTAGCCCAACCCGCAAAAACAACCACGCCTGAGTCCGAGGCAAAAACTGGTTCACCAATTACCAGGCCAATATCTATTGCCAGGTGACCTGACCAATAATCATTACCTGAAAGAGTATGACCAACTGTAGGCCAAATGAAGCCGCCTCCACCGTATAAACCTTCAAAGGGACCTGAACAGGCTCCTCCTCCATAAATACCGGAAGACACTCCAGCAGCGCCTCTAGAAATGGTTGGGATGATCCATTGCTGCAAATCTCGTTTACCACCTGGGATCATCACCATATCACCCGCTTCGAAAACAGGGTTTAACAGGTCTATGTCGTTGCCAATCCAATTAATGATCAAATCCGGTTCGGTCTTAAACTTTGCGGCGACAGAATCAACAATATCCCCAACTTCCCACTGGTAATAAATTCCATCAATCGGCGGGATCATCAGTTCCAGCCCCGGAGTGAGGGAATGGGGATTGTCCTGCAACGTATCATAATTCGACCACAAGATTGATTCCGGTTCCAAGTTAAACTGATCAGCTAGACCAAACATGGAATCGTTAACGGCAACCAGGTGAGTAATGACCTTTGTGTTTTCTCTCTCAGGGATAACCGTATAAAGTTTTGAAGCCCGTGTAATAGCTGGTTCAGACCAATCCAACTCAAAATCCGGGATGTGATAGTTGACCGCATCCTGTTGAGGTTGTTGTATAACATTGCTTGGTTTAGGTTGGGTTAATGTAATCTCTTGATCGGTAAAATATTTGACCCAGGATAAAAATCCAGCGCCAGCCAAAAAGATAAACGCTACAACCCATAAAAACCAGGAAAGCAGTAAGTCCCTACGCATTTCTATATTTTACTACTAGGAGAGATATTATTCGTTCAGTGTGGTCAGGAATTCTTCATTATCGCTGGTCTCACTGATCCTCTTCAGGATTGTTTCAGTAGCAGATGACTGGTCCATACCCGCGCCATGGGGAGGATCTGAGACCATTTGGTCATACATCCTGCGCATCAGCCAGACTCGTGGTGTGAGATCAGGCCCAAGTAACAACTCTTCCCGTCTGGTTGAAGAGCGAGAGATATCGATAGCTGGGAAAACCCGCCGTTCCTGCAGGGTGCGGGAAAGATGGAGTTCCATGTTCCCCGTTCCTTTGAATTCCTCGTAAACCACATCATCCATTCTTGAACCTGTATCGATCAGGCAGGTCCCGATGATGGTCAGGGAGCCACCGTCCTCAATGTTCCGGGCAGCGCCAAAGAAACGTTTGGGCGGATATAAGGCAGATGGGTCAATGCCGCCGGAGAGTGTTCTTCCTGAGGGGGTGACCACCAGGTTATAAGCCCGGGCCAGGCGCGTGACCGAGTCCAACATGACCACTACATCCATGCCCGATTCAACCAATCTCTTAGCTCTTTCGAGTACCATTTCAGCTACACGTACATGAGAGGATACTGGCTCATCGAAAGTGGACGAAATCACTTCAGCGTCCACCGAGCGGTCCATATCCGTAACTTCTTCCGGACGCTCGCCTATCAATGCCACGATCAGATGCACATGGGGATATTTGCTAGATACGGCATTGGTCATTTCTTTCAAGATGGTCGTTTTCCCGGCTTTGGGTGGAGATACGATTAATCCTCGCTGACCGCGTCCGACCGGGGTAATCAGGTTGATCAAGCGGGTCGAGGTGATATGCGGGGAAGTTTCCAAGTCAAAACGTTCATTAGGGAAAATTGGGACCAGGGAATGGAAATCAGGACGCCTTTTGGCTTCATTGGGGTCCAGGCCATTTACGCTTTCGGCTTTTAATAAGCCATAATGCCTCTCTGAGTTCCTGGGGGGGCGGACATCGCCGATCACCAGGTCTCCACTGCGCAGATCAAAACGCCTGATCTGTGACTGGGAAACATAAATATCTTCCGGGCCGGACATATAATTGGCCGAGCGCAGGAAACCGATTCCTTCACTCATGATTTCCAGGATACCTCCACGGACCTCACGGCCATTAAGTTCCGCGTCCGCTCGCTTGATTTCTAGCAACAGCGCTTCTTTTTTGAGCCATTTGGCCCGATTAACATTTAGATCTTCGGCAATCTGCCGTAATTCAGCCAAGGATTTGGCTAAGAGTTCTTTTGTTTCCATATTTTCTCTCGATAGGGATAACCTTAATTTGTAGATAATACAATTAGAATTTAGTCGGTGATAACTCCAACAGAATACACCAACTTATGATCGCTAAAGCGGGAATGGGGGATAAACGTGGTTCAATTTGACCTTAATGAGGGGTTTGAACGACTGAATTATAGCATGAACCTACACTGCATGCAATGGAAATCTGCCAGGAGAAGAGAAGACTGGGGGACTAGGGACTAGGGGTTTTGGAGACTTGGGGAATTTGTACCGGCACTTTTCAGCTAGTGGATAATTACCTTTCTCCTATACACTTCTCTCCCCGTCACCATGTCACCAAGTCACCGAGTCAACAAACCTCGCTGTCACCACCAGAGTGGTATAATTTCTCCCGCGATCGCCAAAATAGATTCAAAGTGAAGATCATATGAAAATGCTATTAGACAAATTAGCCGGTATTGAAAATCGCTACGACGAAGTCAATCAGAAATTATTGACGGTGGGCGATGATTACCAAAAGGCAGCTGACCTCGGCAAGGAAAAAGCTGAATTGGATCCCTTTATAGAATCCATCCAAAGATATAAAAAGTCTTTGGAACAATTGGAAGGGGCAAAATCACTGGCTGAAACTGGCGAAAAGGAATTGAAAGAACTGGCTGAAATGGAAATTACCAGCCTCACAGAAGAAATCACCGAGCTCGAGGGCAAACTGAAACTTATGTTGGTTCCCCGCGATTCTCGCGATGGACGCAATGTCATTCTGGAAATTCGAGCTGGCGCCGGCGGAGATGAAGCAGGGCTATTTGCCGGTGACCTGTATCGTATGTACAGCCGCTATGCCGAACGACAGAAGTGGAAAATCGAAGTCATGTCCCTCAGTGAAAGTGGCGTGGGGGGGTTAAAAGAAGTGACCGCCTTGATTAAAGGCAAAAATGTATTCTCAAAGCTAAAATATGAATCCGGTGTCCACAGAGTGCAGCGGGTACCCGATACCGAGTCACAGGGGCGCATCCATACTTCCACAGCCACAGTGGCGGTTCTGGCTGAAGTTGATGATGTGGATGAAATAAAGATCCCACCAAGCGACATTCAAATGGATGTATATAAAGCAGGTGGCCCAGGCGGCCAGAGTGTGCAGAAAAACTCTACGGCTATCCGATTGACACATAAACCCACTGGTATAGTTGTACAATGCCAGGATGAACGCTCCCAAGGGCAAAACCGGGCTCGTGCTCTAAGCATTCTTAAAGCCAGACTATTTGAGATCGAAGAAGACAAACGCCAGCAAGAGCAGGACGCCGATCGGAAATCCCAGGTAGGCTCCGCAGATCGTTCTGAGAAAATTCGGACCTATAATTTCCCCCAGTCACGCATCACGGATCATCGGATTAATTTTTCTGTTCACCAATTGGCAGCGGTACTGGATGGTGAAATCGATCCTTTTATTGATGAACTTGCCACTGAGGATGAAGCCAAACGTCTTGCCGAAGCAGGATTTGAAGAAGAATAAAGAATCCTCAAAAACCATGCTGAAGAAAATTCAGGATCAGCTTAAGTCCCACAGTGAATCCCCTTACCTGGACTCATTGGTGTTACTGGGTCACATCAGCGGAAAATCCAAATCCGAGCTCATCGCTCATCCTTCTCCTGAATTATCTGCTTCCCAAAAACAAAGTTTATCCACAGCAATTAAACAGCTCCAGGATGGTATACCCCTACCCTACGTACTTGGTGAATGGGAATTTTTTAGACTGCGTTTTAAAGTAACACCTGATGTGCTGATCCCTCGCCCGGAAACTGAAGGTCTGGTTGAGTTGGCTCTGGAATGGCTGCAAGCAAATCCCGGAAAAAGATCCTGCCTGGAGATTGGCACCGGATCAGGATGTATCGCAATCTCGCTTGCTAAATCAATTCATGATCTGCAAATTATTGCAACAGATATTTCCCTCCCAGCGCTGCAAGTAGCAAAAGATAATGCCAACAGGCATGAAGTCATGTCTCAGATCCATTTTCTGGAACGGAACCTTTTTTCGGGAATCACTTTGCCCATTGACTTGCTGGTTGCCAACCTCCCTTATATACCCTCAAACAAACTTAGATCGTTAGATGTCTATCTATCCGAACCAACATTGGCGTTGGACGGCGGACAGGATGGATTACACTATATTAAGGAAGTCCTAAAAGAAGCAGAGGTGCATCTCAATCCCGGCGGCGCGATCTTTCTGGAGCTGGACGAGGATTGCGGCGCCTTTGCGCTAGCTCTCGCCAAAGAAGTCTGGCCTGGTATCACTATCCACCTCGTCCAGGATCTTTCTGGCCAAGACCGCTATTTGAGCATTCAATTAAATGAATAAAAAAACAGAGCTCCTTTCCCTGAGCCATCCAAATGTTTTCGACCAGGCTGCAGCTGTGATTCAAGCCGGCGGGATGGTCGCATTCCCTACTGACACGGTTTACGGTATAGGCGTTTCTGCGTTTGATGAAAAAGCCATTGAGAGGATCTACGACGTAAAGGGACGTTCCCACCTCAAGGCTATTCCAATTCTGGTTGGTGATGTAGAGGATTTAGCCCAGATCACATTCCCAATTCCCCTTTACATCCAACAAATTATTGATAATTTTTGGCCAGGGGCCTTGACCCTAGTTTTGCCATTGCTGCCCGAGCTACCTGGCAACCTCTCACCCAGGCCCACTGTCGGCCTGCGTCTACCAGACCATGACCAGGTCCGGCGTTTACTCAGAGAAACAGGCCCGCTAGCAGCAACCTCTGCCAATTTATCCGGCGAACCAAGCGCACTGACGGCCTATGAAGTCTTACAGCAGCTTGAAGGCAGAATCGATCTGATCCTGGACGGGGGGGCTGTCCCCGGTGGTCAGGCATCTACCGTGTTGGACTGCAGCGGGGAAAAGCTAAAAGTTTTACGTGAGGGACCGATCAGCTTAGCAGCCATTCATAAAGTGATAAATGAAACTGATTAAGTGGCTGAGCGGGGTGTTCATCCTATTCTTGATCCTGATCGTAGTCATCGCCAATCTCGGCCTTGGATCAACATATTTCCCATTCATATACAGTATTCCAGGGTTAGACAAAATCGGGCATTTCTTTCTGATGGGAGTACTTTCATTCCTGATCAATCTTCTGCTCAAAGCAAAAAAAATCCAACTCTTCTCACTGGATTTCTTATTAGGTAGTCTGATTGTATTTTTAGTAGTCACTTTTGAAGAGCTATCACAGCTTTTCTTTATATACCGGGCTTTCAGCTGGTTAGATCTAGTCTTTGATCTAGGAGGAATTTTCCTGGGCGGACAGTTGGCCGCCTGGCTGAAAAAACGTCAGACTGATGGAATAATAATGTAATAAAAAATAATAAGAAAGCAGAACTGGAACGGGATGGATTTACAGTTCCAGAATCAACTCTTCCAAACCCCTCTTTGGCACATGGTGAATATCCTTTTCGTCCCGCCAGTATTTGATCTCACCTTCTTCTCCGATCTCTTCTAAAACCACATCCTCCCCGGGTTTTCCGAGAGCGATCACCAGTAGGATCTCATATTGCCCCGGGATGGATAGGGCTTCTCTCAATGAATCCCTCTTGATCGAGCCGATCAAGCAGGCTCCCAACCCCAGCTCAGCTGCGCCCAACGTGATGCTCTGACTGGCAATGCCGGCATCATATTGGAAACTCTTGGCCAGTTCCGTATCTCCTAGCAGGATGATGTAGGCAGAGGGCTTTTCTCCTTCTATCGGCCCGGCCCAATCTTTCAAATATCCTGCCCAAGAAAGTGTGGGAAAGATCATTTCATTCTTTTCTACGGAATTTGAAATGATAAATTTTAACGGCTGCAAATTAGCACCAGAAGAAGACTGCCGAACATGATTCAACAGCCGATAGAGCTGTTTATCTCGTATTTGATGTTTTTGAACGAATCTGCGATAGCTCCGATTTATCAAGGTTAATCTGGTCATCCCCCGCCAGCTTGTATAAATCCCTCCCGCTAGCGCCACAAACGCCGTTGGACCTACAGCCATCACCGCAACCAGGAAAAAGAATCCTCCCAGGAATCCCAACAATCCTGTCAGGATCCGGTTCCCAACCACCATGGTTCCAAGAGCATAGATTAAGTTGTGTAAGACCACACCGACAGGAAAAGCTACCAGGGATATCAGAAGCAGGATCCAGAATTCGCGCGGTGAGGGCCAATTCCAAACCCAGGCCCCGGCCAAGCAAGTAAGTCCAACATAGAGAAGAATAATACCAGGGAGATTATCTGATACACCGATTACTAAAGCGATGGCCCCGGTCAATACTCCAGCTGCAAAAAGAATCCATTGAGTAGTTTTTATTCTATTGAAGAATTTATATAAACCAGCCATCATCAACCTCCGATAGGTTTCTAACTGAATTGTCCAACCAGTAATTGTGGTGAATAACTAAAGATCAGAGATCGACCAAGTCGGCGCGGCGTCCATTTCGAGATTATCACGTTGACCGGCATGGAACCGATAGCATCCAGCTCCGGCGATCATAGCTGCATTATCGGTGCATAAAAATAGGGGTGGTATATGAACACTGAATTTCTTTTGCCCCTTAAACTTGTCCCTTAAAGCCTTATTGGCAGAAACGCCTCCTGCTATCAGGATATCCTTCGTATCGAATTCCTCTGCTGCCTGCAAAGTTTTCTGGAATAATACATCCACCACAGCCGCCTGGAAGCTAGCTGCCAGATCATTTTTAGGCAGTTTGCTCTTTTGTTTTTCCAGCTGTTGCACCGTCCGCAATACGGAGGTTTTCAAACCGCTGAAGGAAAAGTTGAAGCTATCATCCAGCCAGGAACGCGGAAAATCAAAAGCTTTTGGATCTCCATCCAGGGCAGCCTCCTGGATCGCAGGCCCTCCCGGGTAACCCAAATCCAGCAACCTGGCAACCTTATCAAAAGCTTCTCCGGCGGCGTCATCCAGCGTGCCGCCCAGTCGCTCATAAACCAGATGATGTTTCATCAAAATCAGTTCTGTATGACCTCCGGACACTATCAAAGCCAGGAGCGGAAATTTGGGGGACTTCTTCTTTTTCTTCCCCTCTTCTCCCAACCAGGCTGAATACAGATGCCCTTCCAGATGATTGATCCCTAACAAAGGCAGCCCGCTTCCGATCGCCAATCCTTTAGCCATATTGATGCCAACCACCAGGGAACCCGGAAGTCCGGGGCCGCGAGTTACGGCAATGCCATCGAGGTCAGAAAGTTTTAGATGAGCATCTTTGAGAGCTTGATCAATAATGGGGTATATGGATAGGATATGCTGCCTGGAGGCTACTTCGGGGAAGATGCCGCCAAACTGGGCGTGCAGGTCTACCTGCGAAGCTACAGCATTGGATAGGATCTCGCGACCGTTTTCCACAACTGCTGCCGCGGTTTCATCGCAGGAGGTCTCGATACCCAGAATACGCGCCAGCGGGTTATCAAGACTTACCTTCGGGGTTTCCTCTATTTGATTTTCACTCATAGGATCACCTGATCTTGTCTCATATTCAAACGATTTACTCTTTCCAGTGTTTCATCGGCAGCACCAGATCATAAGGGTATTCGGCCAATATTTCCATTTTCCCATCTGGCCGGACCCAAACCGTATCTTCCAGTCGGCATCCCATTCCTTGATCCGGATAGTATAACCCTGGTTCAATGGTAACCACCGAACTAGCGTCTAATAAATCACAATCGCTGCCCCGCTTAGTGAACCAGGGCCGTTCATGTACATTCAATCCCATTCCATGACCCAGGCTGTGAACATACCCAGATTCCAACTGACTGTCCTGACGTATCGTTCGGTGGCCTTGGGCTTCGAATAGCTCACAGGTACGGTCCTGGAAATTGACCGCTGGTTCGTCCATCATCATCTCATCCATAATGGTAGTGTAAACAGCTTTTACATCATCGTACATCACAGTCTCCGGCTCCGGAGCATAACCCAGGCACCAGGTTCTTGTGAAATCAAAGAAATATCCACCGCCTGCTTCCTGGGGATATATATCAAAGATTATTGTTTTTCCCAACCGAATGGAATCCTCTTGGGTTCCTGCGCTGTGCGGTATACCGGCGTCTCGCCCCATTGCAAAAATGCATCCCAGTGGATTTTCTACCCCCAGTTCTGCCAGCCAGTAATTGATCTTGGTATGCATGGCTCCAATCGTCAACGGTTCACCATTCTTCCTCAGCAGGATTTCATCCTCATTCACCTGGCAGGATTGCAAATAAGCTGCTGTCTTCCCGACTACGTCAGTAGTGATCTTTCCCATCTCACGGATGCGTTCAATTTCATGAATATCCTTGGTGGCCCGGGCTTCCAACAGGATCGAATCATCAGCTTCACCAATGAACTCGATCTCTGGAAGGAACATATTAAGATATTTGAATGTGCCCAGGACTGGACCGATCTCAACCTTACCGTATACTGCTACTCTGCCTTTTGTCAATCCAACATCCTCGAACATCAATTTTCGCATTTTCGCTCGGGCTTCCAGCAAGTTCCCCTGGGATTCTTCCAAGATCTTCAGGAATCCATATTTAGCAGTAACAATTGTCTCAAATCCAGTAGAAGATGCTTCCTCACGTTCCATGGAATTGCAGAAGATCACTGGCTCCTTTCCTCTGATCAGGATCAGGTCCGCCCCACTTACATGAGCGCTTCCTGTGAAATAGGTCATTGATGGGTTATGGGAGGCATCGCCCAGTATCCAAAGGGCTTCAATATTTTCCCGTTCCATAATTTGAGAGAGATCATTTTTCATAGATACTCCATGCTGATCGTAAAGCATTGATAAAATCTGGATCCGTTTCAGGCAGCACAGTTCGGGGGTCCAATAATACCTTGTCATCCTCTACTCGGGCGATCACAGAAGGCGATCCATTGCGGAGGATTTCAAGAAGCTGATTAGGGTGATCTATCTCCAGAGCCAACACATAAGTCGTCAGAGTTTCCCCAGGTAAGGAACCTCCTCCAACCATCGATTGCGCCTCAATTATGTCCCCTTGTTTGAGAGTTTTCTTCCATTTTTCTGCTCTGGCCTTGATTGATTGTTGGTCAGCCGAGATCATTTGCCAGACCGGAACTGTGGACAGCGCCTCTCCTTTAATATAATGCTCCAGTGTAGCTGAAAGTGCACTGAGCGCCATCTTGTCTGCCCGGATTGCTCGGGCCAGGGGATGGATTTTCAATTGATCGATCAATTCCTTTTTGCCCAGGATAATTCCCGCCTGCGGACCGCCCAGGAGCTTGTCACCTGAAAAACAGACCAGGTCAGCTCCGGCAGCCAGGGATTCCTGTACCATCGGTTCGTGTTTCAAGCCATATACACTGGTATCCAGCATAGCCCCCGAACCCAGATCATCAAAAAACCATAGGCCCGCTTTGTGAGCGCTTTTTACGATCTCACTGATCTCGGGTTCGCTGGTAAAACCAACAATAGAATAATTAGATGAGTGGGCTCTCATCACAGCGCTGGTATCTTCGCTATAAGCCTGTTCATAATCAAATAGGTGAACTTTATTGGTCGTCCCTATTTCTACCAGGTCAGTTCCCGAATGACGGAGGACTTCTGGTATGCGGAATCCTCCACCGATTTCCACTAATTGGGAACGGGATATGATCACTTTTTTACCCCTAGTTAATACAGTCAAACTTAATAACACAGCGGAGGCGTTGTTATTCACAACCAGTGCGGATTCAGTTCCTAGCAGCTGCTGAAATTGGGATTCGGCATGAATTAACCTTGAACCTCTCCCACCTGTCTCCAGGCTGAATTCGAGCGTGGAGTACCCACCACTGACATATTTGACCGCTTCCAGAGCAGAATTACTTAAAGGAGCTCGTCCTAAATTTGTGTGAATGATCACACCTGAAGCGTTAATAACCGGCACAAGGGTTGGTTTTAACCGTTTGCTCAGCAAATCGGCTATCATCTTTAAGAGTAAATCCAGATCAGGCACCTCAGAACCATTTTCAAGGAAGTCCTGTCGAACCAAGGCTAAGCAATCCCTAACGGCATCTACTGTCGCTTGATGGCCATAATTTTCAATCAAGGAATATCCCGATTTGGAAGTGAGGATCTGATCAACGGATGGTATTCGGCTTAAATCATTCATAAAAGATACCAGAGTAAAAATATCATTGCTATTCTGGACTCCAGGCGCTCCGGTTCCGCAACCGGATTAATAATTCAACCAGAGTTAAACCAACGGCCAAGATCAATGCCAGACCAAAACTCAATACCTGGCCATTGTTTAACCATAACAATATAGCTGTGTAGAGACCGATCATGATCCCTTCCCGGATAACAATCTCATAATTGGCCGAACCAAATGGTTTAATGACCCTATTCAAATACGCCACTACAGGAAAAGAAGAGCCCGTGATGGTGATGACAATGGCGGCATAAAACAACCAGCGGTTCTGTAATTCGGGAACAGTTTTTGTTACTAAATAGATCAGCAGGATCCATCCAGGAATTGCCAGGATCAACGAGATGGGCAGGAAAGTCTTTACTGGGGGTGAACCTTTATCATCCATGTTTCAAATTCTAACATAGAGTTATCTCCATGAAAGATGCCGCTCCAGGTGCAGATAACCTTAAGAAACCTTCAAGTCTATGTGAATCAGTAGTGAATTATTAGAATTTCAGATAGTTTTTTAATCATTCCGGGAGTGATTAAAGTGTCCCAGGTAGCTGAGATTCAAGTAGACGTGTTTTATTTGTCGGAATGAAATTTTTATCTTTTATGAATATGTTAAGAATAGGAAATCAGGTTTTGGTGCTACCCCCATCTGTAGGGGTTATCGATTTCGCTAACCCCAAATCAAGCACAAAAACACTACTTAATGAGTAGATGAGATAATCCTTGAAAACCAGACCCATTCCTTAAGATTACTAACCTTAATAAATCCATTTTCTTTAGAGGGCAGGATTGCCCATGTCACCTTCATCCGTTAGAATTAGTCTTGAAGCGTTCCCCCATTTAGGGATTTTTAAAATCAAAGTACGACTGTTCCTGATGCTAAATCAGGCCTTGGTTTTTACGGAAGGGGATTTCCGGAAATCAAGTATACTTCTTTCTTGAAGAGGTGAGGAGGACTGGGTTCATGGAAGGAAAGCAAGCTTGGCAAGCTGCCCTTGGTCAATTGCAATTAGAGATGCCAAAAGCGGCTTTTGATACCTGGGTGCGAGATGCAGAGCTGATCTCGGTCACCGATGGTGATTTTCAAATTGGTGTTCACAATGCTTACGCCCGCGACTGGTTAGACAGTCGCTTAAAAAGCACCATTACCAAGTTGCTTAATGGAACGATGAACCGCCCGGTGGATATCACATTCGTGATAAATAACGGTACCAAAAAAACTACTTCCCAGGATCAATTAGAAATATTAGATCCACCCCATATTGAAACTCCCCGGGTTGAGAACTCCCCTCCTCAACGAGTCTCGATCAATTTCCGCTATAACTTCAATAATTTTGTAGTTGGCTCCAGCAACCGTCTGGCCCACGCAGCTTCTCTGGCTGTTTCTGAAAAACCCGCCCAAACATACAATCCTCTATTCTTGTATGGTGGCGTAGGTTTGGGAAAAACTCACTTATTGCATGCCATTGGCAATATGAGCCAGGTTCAGGGATTGGAAGTGCTGTATGTCTCCTCAGAAGAGTTTACTAATGATCTGATCACGGCCATTCGCAGTCACACAACCCAGGCTTTCCGGGAAAAATACCGCAGGATCGATGTCCTGTTGATCGATGACATTCAGTTCATTGCTGGAAAGGAATCAACCCAAGAAGAATTCTTCCACACATTCAACACTCTTCACGGCCAGAATAAGCAGATTGTGATGACCTCAGATCGACCACCAAAAGCCATGGTCACTCTTGAGGAACGCCTGCGCAATCGCTTTGAATGGGGTTTGGCTGCCGATATCCAGCCACCAGATTTTGAAACCCGAGTAGCAATTCTCCAATCTAAAGCAGATCGAATGGGTTTCGATATGCCTGATACAATCCTGGAAAATATCGCTCAGCGCTTCCAGACAAATATCCGGGAACTGGAAGGAGCGATGACTCGCTTACGGGCTTATGCTGATCTGAGGGGCATGGTCCTCGACGAAAAACTGGTTGAATATGCCCTGGCAGACCTAATGCCAGAAACAAAAGAAATCGAACCTGAGCAGATCCTCAATACCATTGCCCAGGAATATGGTATATCTATGGAAGATTTATTGAGCCACAGCCGCAGCCAGCGAGTAGCCTTCCCCCGACAAGTAGCAATGTATATGCTCCGGGAAGAGAGTGAATTATCACTGCCCAAGATCGGAGAAATCCTGGGCGGTCGAGACCACACGACGGTGATGTATGGCCATGATAAAATTACGGATCTTTTGGAAAGGGATAAAAATCTGCGCCGGAAGATTGTCAACATTCAGGAAATTCTCTACTCCCCTGTAAGTGCAACGATTTAAAGAATTGGATCAAGAAAAAACCTGCTGGTGAGTCTCAGCAGGTTTTTTTTATTTAATTCTTACTTGTCCGGTTTTTTTTTCTTGACCTTATCTTTTGAATCCAGGTTTTCAATTGTCTGGACCAGCGGAACCAAGGGAATTCAACAGGGGTTGGTTCTTCTTCAGGTTCAGGCCAGGGATCCAGGTCGAACATCTTCCGAAACACATACATTCCCAGTAATTTGATCGTAGCAACAACAGGAGCAGCCAGGAAGATTCCGATCACACCCATCAGGCTGGCCATGAATAAAGCAGCTACAAGCACTGCTGCAGGATGAATATCCAGGGTGCGGCCCAAAAAACGCGGAGTGATGTAATTATCAAAGACAAAATTTGTGGTCAATGATATCGCCAGAACCATGATAGAGTACTGCCAAGGGAGCAAGCCAAAATAATTGACCGGTTGGAAAAACGTTACTAGAACCATCACAATAGATGCGGTCCAGGAGCCAACATAAGGGACAAAAACTGCCAGGCCAGTTAATGCTGCCAGTGCGATCGAATATCTGACACCCAGACTGGAAAGAATGATCAGGTATACCACGAATACCATTACAAAGATTATGATTTGTCCCCGGAAGAAAGATTCCCAGATCACTCTGAGCTGGCGGGTCATGCGGCCAATGTCATAATCATATTGGGGGATCTGATCGAAGGTGATCTCACCAACACGTTGGGATTCAGACAGAATAAAATACGCCACAAAAACAATAAAAAAGATTTTCCCAATACTGGCCGCAGCCCCAGTTGCCAGAGAGCCAACTACTGATCCTGCCTGCCCCAGTAGCGGCTGGATGGTTTCCAACAATCTATTGGCCAGGTCATTCAAATTGATAATATCTTTGATCCCATACTGCTCCAGAAAGACGGTGAGATCATTTGCCAGATCGGGAAGATTCTCCGTAAATTCCTGAACAACCCGCACCAGTCCTGTTGCCTGCTGTGCAATAGCCAGGCCTGCCCCGGTTAACAATCCGATCAATAAAATGATAAAGAGAAGAAAAACCAGTGTTGTACTCATTCTCCAGGATAAACGGGTTTTTCCTGTTAAAAAGGATACGATTGGTTGAAACAGATAAGTGATGATAGAAGCCAGGACCAGTAGCGATACAATGGAGCGGTAGTAAATAAAG
>Ga0209013_10001138_pt1 | contig 24554 bp, 19 predicted proteins | sample Cruoilmetagenom2_FD_187291 | JGI IMG/M metagenome (GOLD analysis project Ga0209013, IMG submission 187291) | Oil polluted marine microbial communities from Coal Oil Point, Santa Barbara, California, USA - Sample 2 (SPAdes) (version 2) | ecosystem: Environmental > Aquatic > Marine > Oil seeps ... | reverse complement strand
TCTATTCAACATATATGAAACGAATCAGCAAATATTCCTTGTTTTAATTTGTAGGATGCTGCTCCCATACTTGCAGGCAAATTTGATTCATCTGCATAATGAATATTTGCCTCAACAACTGCATCATCTTTAGAACCATATAACTCTAAAATATCAATTTCTCCCGATTGTAGCCATGGCGTATCCCCACCATTTTCATTGATGTTTGCGCCAAGCATCCAAAATGCAGACCTAATACCTTTCCCTTTGGGAAGTTTAATACGTGCAGCAATCTTTCCATATTTCCATGAATGCTTATTGGCGGTATGTAATCGAGCGGATGTGTATTGGTTCATCCCTTGAACATTACTCTCATGAATAGCTTTAATAACAAGGCAACCATCACTAACATAGGCATAGTTACTACTGTTTGTATAACATTGCCATTCATCATTAAAACGTCCTGCTTTCTCTACTTGAAAATTCCAGTTATTTAAATCCAAAGTGTCTTTATCAAACTCATCTGACCAAGCTAATTTCCATGCCTCAACTGGATTATAGGCGTCCTCATTTTGATTTGAAAAAGATTTTACTTCTTTATTCTGATTGCCTTTGTTTTCTTTCTTTTTCTTGTCAACACATGAAAATATTGCTAAAGAGTCCATAGATATAATTAAAACTGTTGTCACTATTTTTTTATTTTATGATATTTTTTAAAAACAAATTTTAAAATTATTGAAATTTTAAAGTATCAATTGCTTGGTAAAAAATCCATTGAAACAAATTTAAGAAAAGTAATAAATAACCAATAAGAAGAATACTAGTATTTAAGAAATTAGCTAATTAATGATTAAAATATTTAAAAATTCCAAATTACATCAATTGAAACAAATTTAAGAGAAGTAACATACAACCAATAACCAGTATAATACCATTTATAAATTTCCATAATTTTGCTGATACTTGTAAGTTTATGCTACTGAAAATAATTCCTATTAAACAAAAAACTGAGGATAGATATGCGGTAACATTTTGACCATGCATAAATTCAGGGAAATAGCTTTTAAAAATTACTACTCTATCAGTTTGATTATCTGCTAATTTGAAAACATAAACCCATAAACCTTGTATGATAAAAGGAATTGAAATTAATAAAGCTCCTAAAATTGTCAATAATTTCAATGGATATGATGATAATTTAATTTCTCCAAAGGGTTTAACTATTTTATTAGGTGACTTATAGTAATATTTTCTTATCCTATAAACGCTAAATAACAAAGTCAGATCAATAATAGGACCTATTAATTCAAAAAGAAGTGAATTATTAGTATTCAGAGTTTTATAAAAAGCCCATTAATATCCAATTAACAGCAGCTTCCATTGTTGAGAATGGTTTTATTTTTAATTCCCTTTCCTTTTCTTCCCCTAAAAAAGGAAAAATAATTGTTTTTGGAGTATCTGAAATAACTGCAAGTTTAATTTTCTTTATATAATCCTGTTTTTTTAAGTAATCTATAAGGGTTTTAAAATGTTCCATATCCATGATAAGCTCACAACCAGATAAATTATTTATCACTCCCTTAATTTTCTTATCAATTAGCTTATTGTCATGCAAATACTCCCACGAATCAATAATATCCTTAACACTAACTTTTCCAATAAAATTTCTTATTAATATAGATTCTGGATATGCATTATGTTTTTCATAAACTATACTCATTCTGGCATATAATTGTTTTAACTTTTCAAAATTAATGAAAACAAATTACATATAACTGTTTAAAAAACTATAAAACGATACCTTTATGCTCTATTTTTAACAAATAATCGAGTAATGATATCATAAACTAAATTGTAAAACCTGACTATTGTTATTTATACCAACTAGCATATTTTACATAATTATCGGCAATTCTATTAATTTCACCAGAAACTAATTCCTGACTAATATCTTTTATTTTTTTTGCAGGAATTCCTGCATAAATACTTCCAGATTTTATATGCGTTCCTTTGGTTACTACTGATCCTGCCGCAATAATGGAATTGCTTTCCACAACACAATCATCCATAATAATAGCTCCCATTCCTACCAAAACATCATCATTAATGGTACAACCATGTACCATTGCATTATGACCAATAGAAACATTATTTCCAATATTGGTAGGTGATTTTTTGTAAGTAGCGTGTATTATAGCACCGTCTTGCACATTAACTTTATTGCCCATTTTTATGTAGTGAACATCGCCTCTAATTACGGCATTGTACCAAATACTACATTGGTTACCCATGGTAACTTGACCAATAATAACTGCGTTTTCGGCAATAAAACAATCTATTCCAAAAACAGGTTTTACACCGTTTAATTCTTTAATAATCATTTAGTATATTTTTTTGATAGTTTTAAAAAGATGCATTTATGTTTGGGCATCCACTGCTACGAGGAGCTTTACATAAAAAGTTCCAACCCAATGATATTTGATGATAACCTGCATCATCAAATAATATATCGCCCGTTTGTTTGGTATAGGTATAGGAAACCATATAATTTTTATAATTAACACCTATAATTGGAGTAATATAATTTAAATCCAGTGTACCCGCATTATCAAAGCTTTTACGATAAGAAAAAGCTGCCCAAAGTTGGGCATTAGCTACTTTTTTATACACTTTCATATTAAAATCTGCAAATTTTTCACCTGTTCGTTCTATTGCTTGCATCATTACGGAAGGTTCAAATTGGAGGTTTTTACTTTCTCCAAAATAATAACCAAGCGTAATTAAATACCTCCTTAAATTTAACGATTCAAATTTAGAATTATATAAACTTCGTGCATTTAACATTATATTTTTCGCTGTAAAATAGGAGAAAAAACCTTTATTATGGTACGCCATACCAAAATCTGCATTAAAATAACTTTCACTTCTAACAATTTGTGAAATAACTGGATCCGGAATTACAAATGTACTTTCATCCACGGAATTATTTACTGCCATTAAGGACAAAGCAAAGGAAAGTTGATTAACATCATCTGGTCTGCTTAAGTTTATATGATAAGCAAAAGTGCCTTGAAATCCTTGTTGCGAATGGTATCCGTTTTTATCATTAAACAAAATAAAACCGAGGCCAATATTATCTCCAATTCTATTATGAGCACTTAATGTTTGTAAGGATGGTGCATCATTAACACCACTCCATTGGCTGCGAGCTGTTACTCTTAATTTACCACAATTACCAATTCCTGCAGCTGCAGGATGTACCAAATACACATTGTCCGATAAATAATCAGAATATATAGGCAAAGTTTCTTGTGATCTTCCTAAAAAAGAGGATAAACCTGTTAAAACAAATATAATTAACTGTATATTTTTCATTATGAAAATAAAATCCAAATATAAGACTATATATTAAAACTCTTATGCAGTAGTTTTAGTATTTAATCTAATTAAAAAAGAGAAAGTAAGTCATTTCTATTTCCTTATTTCACTATATAAATTCTATTTCTAAATTACGTAATTTCAGCATATTAAAAATTATTATTAAATATTTTTTCTTAATTTTATATAAATAAAACAAAAAAACATAAAGTTGTCCAATTTAGCAATACTATCTTTACCTAAATAAATAACCCTATTATGAATTATTATTTTAGTACAATACTTAAAAACACAACATTTGAAGTTGCTAAAGAAAAAGTTACTGCAGCATTAAAAGAAGAAGGTTTTGGTGTTTTAACCAATATTGATGTAAGAAAAACATTTAAAAAAAAGTTGAATGTTGATTTTAGACCTTATGAAATATTAGGAGCCTGTAATCCTCACTTTGCTTATAAAGCTTTATCTGCTGAAGATAAAATTGGTATTATGCTACCTTGCAATGTAGTTATTGAAGAAAATGAAGATGGCGCTATTGTGGTTTCTGCGGTAGATCCAATAGCATCAATGGGAGCAGTTAAAAATAACAACTTAGAAGAAATTGCTAAAGAAGTTCAACAGAAACTAAAAAGAGTAATTAATAATCTATAATATTCATTTTAACATACATTTAATAGGGTATAAATAATAAATTATATCTTTGTGAAAATACAATGAAAGAATTTAGTAAAAAAATAGGTGCAATTTTAATGGCATTAGTAGTTGTTTTATCTACGATGTCATTTACCGTTAGCCAACATTATTGTGGTGATGAACTAATGGATAGCGCCCTATTTTCAAAAGCTGAATCTTGTGGAATGGACATGTCTATTTCAACACAAAAAGATTGTAGTATTTTAACTAAAAATTGTTGTAAAGATGTTGTGAAACAAATTAAAGGTCAAAATGAGATAAAAACAAATCTCACTACAATTTCGTTTAATCAACAAGTATTTACTGCTTCTTTTATAATTACTTATATAAATTTATTTGAAGGGTTAGATACAAATATCATTCCTTTTAAAAATTACTCCCCTCCTTTACTGGTCAGTGACATACAAGTTACTAACCAAGTTTTTTTAATCTGATTTTAAAATTTTAACTACTATTAATTAGCTAAGTTTTTACTTAACTAACTGCTGTATTTATATGTTCTACATTTAGAATATATCGTTTAAAATTTTAAATTTTTTTACAATGCTTAATAAAATAATTCGCTATTTTCTTGAAAACAAGTTAATAACATTTATGTTACTTTTTTCCTTTATTATCGGGGGAATTGTAACCGCTCCTTTTAACTGGGAGACTTCATTAATTGAAAGAAGTCCTGTACCTGTTGATGCCATACCTGATATTGGTGAAAACCAACAAATTGTATTTACAGAATGGATGGGACAATCACCTCAAGATATTGAAGATCAAATTACCTATCCTTTAACTACCGCTTTACTTGGAATTCCTGGTGTAAAAACAATTCGGAGCAATTCTATTTTTGGATTATCAAGTATTTATATCATATTTAATGATGATGTAGATTTTTACTGGAGTAGAACCCGAATATTAGAAAAATTAAATTCGTTACCTCCTGGAACTGTTCCTAATGAAGTAAAACCAGCTTTAGGACCTGATGCAACCGCATTAGGACAAGTGTATTGGTATACTTTAGAAGGTAGAAATCCAAAAACAGGGAAACCAAACGGCGGTTGGGATCCTCAAGAATTAAGAACCATTCAAGATTTTTATGTACGTTATTATTTAACTGCTGCTAGTGGCGTTTCAGAGGTTGCCTCTATTGGTGGATTTTTAAAAGAATATCAGATTGAAATTGATCCTGATGCTATGAAAGCCAATAATGTAGATGTAAAAATGATTATGAATGCTGTAAAAAACAGCAATTTAGATATTGGCGCACGTACGTTGGAATTTAATAAAGTTGAATATTTGGTTCGTGGTTTGGGCTATATTAAAAACTTATCCGATTTAGAAGAAAGTGTAGTAACCGTAAATAATAACGTTCCTATTCGTTTAAAAGATGTTGCCAAAATACAATTTGGCCCAGCTACACGAAGAGGTGGCTTGGATAAAAGTGGTGTGGAAGCTGTTGGCGGTGTTGTAGTAGCTCGTTACGGTGCAAATCCGTTAGAAGTAATTCAGAATTTAAAAAAGAAAATTTCAGAAGTTGCTCCAGGATTACCTTCCAAAACATTAGCGGATGGAACGGTATCTAAAATAACCATTGTGCCTTTTTATGATCGCTCTGGTTTAATTCATGAAACTTTAGGAACCTTAGAATCCTCCCTTTCTCACGAAATTTTAATTAGCATTCTAGTTGTTATTGTATTAGTTTTAAATCTTAGAGCATCGGTATTAATTTCAACACTATTACCTGTTGGAGTTTTAATGACTTTTATATTAATGAAGTTTTTTAATGTTGATGCTAATATTGTAGCTTTATCAGGTATCGCTATTGCTATTGGGGTCATGGTTGACGTGGGAATTGTATTTACCGAAAATATTATTCGACATTTAGAAATGCCTGAAAATCATGGTGCTTCAAGAAAAAAACTAGTCCAAATTATTTATGCTGCTACGGTTGAAGTTGCATCGGCAATTATGACTGCCTTAGCAACTACGATTGTTAGTTTTTTACCAGTTTTTGCAATGCAAGCATCCGAAGGAAAACTATTTAGACCTTTAGCATTCACCAAAACATTTGCTTTAGTTTCTTCTTTATTTATAGGAATTATGTTTATACCGGCAATAGCACAAGTATTATTCTCTATAAAAATAGATAAAAAGAGAACTAGCCGAATTTTCAATTCATTATTAATAGGTTTTGGAATTGTATTTTTAATAGCCTACGGAAGTGTAATTGCTTTAGCTTTAGTTGCGTTTGGAGTAAACAATTTGTTAACTCAGGTATCCGAACGTTCTTTCTTAAAAAACAGAATTAAGTTACCTTATTCTGAAAAGATTGCTAATTATATAAATATTGCAATTACCGTTTTAATTGTAGTTTACTTTTTAACCGTAGAATGGATGCCTTTAGGAGCATCAAACTCAACATTTGTTAATTTTATTTTTGTCATTTTAATTGTTGGGGTTGTTTTAGGATTGTTAATGACTATTGTTCATTTCTATGATGTAGTTTTAAAATGGTGTTTAGAAAATAAATGGAAATTCCTTTCCATTCCTATTATAGTTGTTTTCTTTGGAGCTACCATTTGGTTGGGCTTTGGTAAAGTATTCGGTTTTATGCCAAACTTTGTAAAAACCAACAGCGCATGGAATAGTTTAGAAAGTAAACTCCCAGGTATTGGTAAAGAATTTATGCCTGCTTTAGATGAAGGCTCCTTTTTATTAATGCCAACTACCATGCCTCATTCTGGAATTACAGAAAATATGGAAGTAATAGCAACTATTAATAAACATATGAATGCTATTCCTGAAATAGCTACATCTGTAGGCAAATGGGGACGCGTAAACTCTGCTTTAGACCCTGCTCCTACTTCTATGTTTGAAAATACTATTAACTATATTCCAGAATATATTTTAGATGAAAACGGAAGAAGAGTACGCTTTAAAGTAAATAAAGAAGAGGCTTTTGTTTTAAAGGATGGCTCCACTTATAAATACAATAAAGACAAATATCGTAAAATTTCTAAAGAAGAACTTACAAAAGATGAAGATGGAGAATATTTTAGACAATGGCGACCAAAAATTAAAAAAGCAGACGATATTTGGAAAGAAATTGTAAAACATTCTAAATTTCCAGGGTTAACTTCTGCTCCAAAATTACAACCTATTCAAACACGTTTAATCATGTTGTCTACCGGAATGCGAGCTCCTATGGGAATTAAAGTTTTCGGTCCAACATTAGAATCTATTGAAAAAGTTGGTTATCAATTAGAAAGTTTATTAAAAGAAGTACCAAGTGTAAACCCTTCTACCGTTTTTGCAGACAGAGTTGTTGGAAAACCTTATTTGGAAATAAAATTAAACCGACAAGCAATGTCTAGATATGGTTTAACCATAAAAGATATGCAAATGCAATTATCCGTAGCTATTGGTGGAAAACAATTAACCACCACTGTTGAAGGTAGAGAACGTTTTCCTGTACGAGTTCGTTATGCACGTGAATTTAGAGATAATCCTGAAGATATCAAGAAAATTTTAATTCCAACTCCAGCAGGTGTTCAAGTTGAATTAGGGGAATTAGCATCTATTGAATATAGACGCGGGCCACAAGTTATTAAAAGTGAAGATACTTTTTTAACAGGATATGTAATTTTTGATAAGAAAGAAGGACATGCAGAAACCAATGTAGTAGAAGCTGCTCAAAAATTAATTAAAGATAAAATAGATTCTGGCGAATTTAAATTACCAGCAGGTGTTACTTATCGATTTACAGGAAATTATGAAAATCAAATTAGAGCCTCTAAACGTTTAATGTTAGTTGTTCCAATTTCATTAATTTTAATTCTGTTGATTTTATATTTTCAATTTAAACATATTTTGCCATCCTTAATGGTGTTTACAGGAATTTTTGTAGCCTTTTCAGGTGGTTTTATTATGATTTGGTTATACGGACAAGATTGGTTTTTAAACTTCAGTTTTGCAGGAATACCTATGCGAGATTTATTTCAGCTCCATACTATTAACTTAAGTGTTGCGGTTTGGGTAGGATTCATAGCATTATTTGGTATAGCCACCGATGATGGGGTTATTATGGGAACTTATTTAACCCAAGTTTTTAAAGAAGAAAAACCAAAAACCGTTAAAGACATTAGAGCTTCCATTTTACACGCAGGATCTAAAAGAGTACGACCAGCAATGATGACTGCAGCAACTGCGATAATTGCACTAATACCAGTACTTACCGCAACGGGTAAAGGAGCTGATGTTATGGTACCAATGGCAATTCCATCTTTTGGTGGTATGCTTTTACAAGTAATGACCATGTTTGTGGTTCCTGTACTTTACAGTATGTGGAAAGAACATAATTTAAAGAAAGAATTAAAAAAAATACAAGTTTAAAATTAGAAAAATGAACCTAAAAATTTATACTATAATTTTCATCAGTTTGTTGCTATTAGTTAGTACAACTTCTTTTAGCCAGTCTAATCTTGAAAGTTATTTAAAAACAGCAGCCAAAAATAATTCTGAATTAAAAGCAACATTCAGTGAATATATGGCTGCCATGGAAAAAGTACCTCAAGTAGGTGCGTTACCTGATCCACAAGTTGCTTTTGGTTATTTTATTGAACCAGTTGAAACACGGGTTGGACCTCAAAAATGGAAATTTAATTTAGCACAAAATTTTCCTTGGTTTGGTTTATTAGAAGCAAAAGAGAATGTAGCAACTGAAATGGCAAATGCCAAATTTGAAAAATTTGAGAATGCAAAATCTAATCTATTCTTTGAAGTAAAAACAGCTTTTTACAATTATTATTTTATGGATAAAGCTATTAAAATCACCAAAGAGAACATGGATATTTTACAAGTTTTCAAACGCTTATCTTTAGTTAAAATTGAAGCTGGAAAAGCGTCTATTGTTGATGAATTACGCGTTGAATTAGAGTTGAATGATTTAGAAAATCAATTGGCATTATTTGTAGATACCAAAAATACGATTCAAACAAAATTTAATAACTTATTAGCAAGAGAGGTTTCAAAAAACATTATGATACCAGATACTTTGTGGCAAGACGAATTACCATTTGACAAATTAAATATGTTAGATGAAATTTACGCTGAAAACCACCAATTAAAAAGTTTAGATCATAAATTAAATGCTTTTGTAAACCAAGAAGTAGTTGCTAAAAAAGAAGGATTGCCAAAATTTAATATTGGATTAAATTATACGGTAGTTGATAAAAACCCTTCTTCAACAGCAATTGACAATGGCAAAGATGCTTTTTTGTTTCCTTCCGTAGGAATTAAAATACCTGTTTTCAGAAAAAAATACAAAGCATTAATTAAAGAAGCCAAGCTATTACAAGAAGCGGTAACCAATAAAAAAGAGGATAAAAAAAATGTATTAAGTTCTATTAACACCGCTGCTTACAAAGATTTTAGCGATGGTGATAGAAGAATAGCATTAAACAAAAAACAAGCGCAAATAGCAAAAAAAGTACTAGACGTATTAATCACTTCTTATTCAACAAATGCAACAAATTTTGAAGAAGTTTTACGTATGGAACGTCAATTATTAAAATATGAATTAGCTTATCAACAAGCTCTAATCGATAAAAATGCTGCTGTAGCATTTATGCACTATCTAATTGGAAAATAAAATCAATAATATGAAAAAATATAAAAATTATATCATAGGAATCGGTATTTTAATACTCGGAATTATTTTAGGAAACGTGTTTTCTAGAGATAATACCAAACCTTCACATAATGAAGAAGAACACCATTTTGTACAAGATCCTATTACAAAACTATGGACCTGTTCTATGCACCCACAAATAAAAATGGAAAAACCAGGAAAATGTCCAATCTGTGGAATGACACTTATCCCCATTGATGATAGCGCAGCTACTGATGAAAAGATAGAGTCAAATGAAATTGTTTTAACCCCTGAAGCAATTCAGTTAGCAAATATTCAAACTTCTATTGTTAAAAAAGCAAATGCAGTAAAACAAATTCGTTTATTAGGCAGAGTTAAACCAGATGAAAGGCGATTATACTCACAGGTATCTCATATTCCAGGACGAATTGAACGCTTGTATGTAAACTTTACCGGTGAAAAAGTTTACCGAGGACAAAAAATTGTTCGTATTTATTCTCCTGAATTAATTACCGCTCAAAAAGAATTATTTGAAGCAATTAGGTCCCGAGCTATTTATCCTCAATTATATACAGCGTCTCGTAATAAATTAAAATTATGGAAACTATCTGACAAACAAATAAGTGCCATTGAAAAATCTGGAAAAGTTCAGGAACAAATAGATATTTTATCTGATTATTCTGGCTACGTAATGAAAAGAAATGTAGAGCTTGGAGATCATATAATGGAAGGAAGTAACTTATTTGATATTGCAGATTTAAGCAGTGTTTGGGTCATGTTTGAAGCTTATGAATCCGACATACCGTGGATTCAAGTAGGAAACACTGTGGATTTTAAAATAAGTGCAATTCCAAACAAAAATTTTAAAGGTAAAGTTACTTATATCGATCCTTTTGTTTCATCAAGTACAAGAGTTGCTAAAGTAAGAATTGAACTTAAAAATCCAGGTAGTAAATTATTACCTGAAATGTATGCTAATGGTATAATTAAAGCGACATTAACCCATGTTAAAAATGCTATTATAGTTCCTAAAACAGCAGTACTTTGGACAGGTAAAAGAGCCGTTGTTTATGTTAAAGTTCCGCATGAAAAAACCATTTCATTTGTGTACCGTGAAATTATTTTAGGGCAAGATATGGGTGATTTTTACATTGTAGAAAAAGGTTTAAAAGAAGGTGAAGTTGTAGCAACAAACGGTGTGTTTAGAATTGATGCATCCGCACAATTAATTGGTCAAAAAAGTATGATGAGCCCAACTGGTGCATCCGGAAATTCTGGTAGTATGGCAGGAATGGATATGGGTGAAAAAGATAAAATAAAAGACTAAAATTAGTCAACAAAATAAAAAAACTCAGGATTGCATGCAATCCTGAGTTTTTTTGAGCTTACACAATTAATAAGATATTGTCAATTTTTTAAACTTAGTTTTAAAAATTATTCTAACATCCACTTAAAAAGTTCTTTTTCGTTATTTATAGACCAAGAGAAATAATCATTTTCAGGCAACTTTTCTAAAGATTGTATTTTCTCACCTGAATTGCGCCCTTTTTTTAAACTTTCGGATAGTTTTTTTAAATAAAAAATATTTTTATTCGTGTAATTATCCTGTTCATTAGCTCTATTTAATTCCCAATCAGGATAAGAATAAACTCTAAACTTAGTATTTAATAACTCAAAAACATTTTGAATAGAACTCGATTTTAAAACATATGGTGAATGTTTTTTTATAAACTCATAATCATTCTTTAAATTGTTATTTTCATTATTAAATACTGATATAGCAAAAGTTATCATGGTTAGTGGTTTACTTTTTAATTGACTAGGAGTTGTTTTTACAACTTTTGTGAATAAATTAAATAGGCTTACCGTAGAGTCTATAATAAAAGCTCCTTTTGGCTGAATTTCATGTGATGTTTTAATCAAATAATTACTTAACCTTAACACAACATTTCCGCCTCCAGAATAACCACCAATAAATAGGTTATCCTTTTTTAGTTTATTAACTTTAATTATAGCATTTAATAAAAATACAATTTTTTCACATTCCTTTTTTGTAACGTAAAAATGTAATTTTAAATTCATAAAAAGTAAGGAAATCCCATTTTCAATAGCAAATTTCACAATGTTATAGTCAAAAATTGAATGTACATTATTACTATATTTATCTGCAAAAAAAACTAACAAACCTTGTTTATTATTTGGAATAACCAGCTTATAATCCTTAGTAATAATAGTTTTAAAATCTTCTTCTTCTTTTTTCAAAACAATGTTTTTTTTGCTTATTATATTTTATTCGTAAAATTGTAATTTGCATATTATTTTTATGGTAAATAATAGCCTGTAATAATTTAAATAAAAAAGGGGTGAAATAAATATTGAGGTAAATGAAATGATTATTTTTAATTTAGATTTTTTAAAAACAATTAATCGATTTTAAATATACAAATTTTTGATTTAAATAGCAATCTTAATCGTTTCTAATAAAAAGCTACTAGCTAAAAAACACAACCCAATTAAGGATTGTGTTTTTTAGCTAGTAGCTTTATTTGTTCTTACAATCATTTATTCTAGAGTAGCAATAAGCGGTACTATTGGATATAATATTTTAGTTGGTTTTATTAATTTAGGAATATCCGTTTCTATTTTTTGTACAAAATGCTTTGACATCTTAAAATTAACATTTAATATATCTGCTTTTTTGAAATCGTTTAAATATAAATCTTTTTTTTCTGTATTCTTTTTTTGAATTAAAACTGTCGGATCTATTTTTAAATTATTAATTTCAGAATTCTTAATGGTACTAAAATTACTATTCTTTAAATTTGTTGCAAATAAACCTGCTGAACCAATTACCAAGGCTAATGCCAATAATTTAAATTTTTTCATGATTAATAGGTTTATAGTTATTAATTGGTTTAGATTAAAATTAGTTAAATTTGAAATGAAATGCTACTACATAAACTGGTAGGATTTAAAGATTTAACTTCCTTTAAATTGAATAGGAATTTTAAATACCCTATGCGTTTCTACCGGAGCATCAATTTTCATTCCGTTTACATTTTTTCTAATATAATTTAATACTTCACGGTTTTTATTGTCAACATCTAAGACAATAATTTTGCCAGAATTATCAAATTTCAAGGTAACAAGTACTGTGAAATCTTCGGTAAGGTCCATTTCATGTGCTGCGGTAAATAGCTCAGAAATCTGACTATTAATTACTTCTACAGGAACATCTGGTAGATCAGTACTTTTTGCAAATAAACTTGTTGTTGCAATTACGAAGGCTAATGCCAATAATTTAAATTTTTTCATGATTAATAGGTTTTTAGTTAATAGTTAAAAGTTGGTTTTAGTTAATTGGTTAATGAATAAAATTATTTTGTTTTATAAAATTAAGCTTGTTAATTAAATGATGCAACTACACAAAATAGTAGTTTTACTTTTTTTTAAGATCCTTGAAATCTTAATGGAACAATAAATACTCGGTCTAATTCTACAGGTGCATCAATTTGTTTGTTATTCATGTTTTTTCTAATATAATTTAAAACATCTCTGTTTTTAGAATCTATTTTTAAAACAATAATTCTCCCGTTTTCATCAAATTTAAAAAGTACATTTACTGTTTTATCATAGGTTATTGGTAACTTATGTTTAGTGGTAAATAATTCTGATACCTGATTATTAATTACTTCTACAGGTACATCCGGTAGGTCAATACTTTTTGCAAATAAACTTGTTGTTGCAATTACGAAGGCTAATGCCAATAATTTAAATTTTTTCATGGTTAATAGGTTTTAGTTAATTTAATAATTTTGTTGGTTTTTAGTTATGTAAATGTACCCTACAAAAAAAAGTAAATCAACTACACAATATTGTAGTTTTTACAAGTATGTCCTAAAAAATAACGGTTATTTAGTTTATTTCATTTATATTTATTTTCAAAATATTTAACATTTTATAAAAAACTTATCATTATTAGCCCCATTTAATAATTTGTATATTATGTGGCGAAATTGGTATAAAACGGCAGTCTTTCTTCTCTTTATAATTCTTTCATTTGTAGATGTTCAATCTCAAGAATATGACTATATTTTTAATGAAACTAAAAATACAAAGCTTCAAAACCACAGTATAACTAGTATAGTTCAAGATTTAAATGGTTTTTTATGGATAGGAACTAATTTAGGATTATATAGATATGATGGATACGACTTTACTCCTTTTAACATTTCGTCTAAACCTTCGCAATTAGATAATCATATAACCACTTTATTAACGCACAACGAAAATTTATGGATTGGATCAGATCAGGGAATTCATATTTTAAACACAACTAATTATAAAATTACAAGTTTAACCAACCATAAAAATGATACAACAAGCATACCTATAAATATGGTATCCAAATTATATAAAGATAAACAGAATACTATTTGGGTTTGCTATAACACAAACCAAATAAGTAAATATTTAGGCAATAACCAATTTAAAAATTTTACAATTTCAAGCTTGTCTGCTGATTTTAAATTAGATAATATTTTTGAAACCTTTGGCAATTCCTATATTTTAAAATTTAGCAATAACAAAACTAAAATTACTAAAATTATTAGAGCTCGTTTAATTAATAATAAATTCTATATCAAAACACTAAAGAAAATAAATTATGGAAATAATGTATTATTTAACTTTGATTACAAAATTTATTTAATCGAAAATAATAACATCTTTAGTTATAATAGTTTTATTGATGGATTTAAATTAACACCTTCATTTTTTAATAATACTCTTGATTTTCAAGTAGCAACCTACTTTAAAAAAAACGCTATTTATTTAGGAACAAGTAAAAGTAGTTTTTACAAATTATCGTTTGGTAAAAACATTTCAATGGTTAATACCATTATAGACCAAAACAATAGCAGGGTTAATAATTTTTTAGTAGATAAATCTGGAATTTTATGGGTAGGCACATCATCTGGTTTATACAAATTAAAAAAACAAAAAAAACTTTTTAATACATATTTATACAATAATCAATTAAATAAAGAAAATGAAATCAGGTCCATAATTCAAGATTACAAAGAAAACATTTATGCTATAAACCAAAATGATATTTTTAAATACAATTTTACAACTAAAAAGTTTGATAATTTAAATTGGTTGAATAACATAAATTCAACACCTTTTACAATCTGTGAATATGACAACAATAATTTTCTTGTAGGTTTTCAAGGAGGAGGAATTGGAATTTATAATAAAAAAACAACTAGTTTAAAAAATTATTTTGAAAATAAATCAACTGTTAGTAGTAGTGTTTTAAAACTTTTTAAAGACAAAAATAATATAGTCTGGATTGGAACTTTAAATGGCTTAAATTATTATGATCAGAAAAAAGATACACTTATAAAAAACCTAAATCTAAGCAAAGACCATTTAAAATCTGATATTATTTTTGATATTAAATTAGATAGTGAAAACAACCTTTGGGTTGGTACAAATAACGGTCTATTTAGTTTAAAAGTTGATTATTCAACTAATCCTTTAACCATTAATTCCTTTAAAATTAAAAACCTCCCTTATGAAATTCATTCTATATTAATAAATAAAAATATTTTATGGCTAACCACTAAATTTAATGGATTATTAAAATATAATACAAGCACAAAAAAAACCATCCTTTTTAACGAGTCTAAAGGATTGAGTGTAAATACTACATATTCTATACTTCCTGGAAAAAGAAATGAACTTTGGATTGGAACTTCATTTGGGTTATCTCGTTTTGACACTATTCAAAATGAATTTATGAATTTTTTTGATTATAACGGACTTGCAGGTAGTCAATCTAATTCTTTTTCTCAACTAAAAACTAAAACAGGTCAATTATTTTTTGGTGGTAAAAACGGAATTACCTCTTTTTTTCCTGTTCAAATCGCAATAGATTCAACTAATTACCCCTTAAATTTGGTTAATATTAATTGGTATAACACTAATAAAAAATCAAACACAATTAAAACAAAAATAAACAACCAACGCTTTACTGAGTTAAAAATACCTTTTAATAATGCCTTTATTACGTTTGAATTTTCTTTAGCAGATTATTTTAAACCAACTAAAAATCATTTTAAATATCGATTAAATGGCTTTTTAAACGAATGGAAAACACTGAACAACACCAACAAACTTTCTTATACAAATATACCTCCCGGAAAATATCTTCTTGAAGTTTTAGCCTTAAATGCAGATGGGAATTGGAATAAAGAAACATTAAGATTACCAATTACAGTAAATCAAATTTACTACAAACGTTGGTGGTTTATTTTAGCGATTGCCCTTTTCTTTGGATTACTATTATTTTTAATAAGAAAATACGAACTAAGCCACATTTTAAAAATGGAGAATTTAAGAATACGAATAGCGCGTGACTTACACGATGAATTAGGAAGCATTTTAACAGGAATAGCAATTAAATCTGATTTACTTCTTGAAAAAATAAAATTTAATTCTAAAAAAGAAATATTAACGGTAATATCTGAACAAAGCAGAATTGCAGTAGATTCCTTAAGTGATATAGTTTGGGCTATAGATTCTAAAAATAATAGTATTCAAGAATTATCGGATAGAATGGAAAGTTTAATGTATCAATTTCTATCTCCATTAAATATTTCTATTACTTATCAAACACTACAAAACATTAAAAATTTGGAAATAAACCAAGACTATAGACAACATGTATTCTTAATTTTTAAAGAAGCAATTACAAACATTATAAAACATTCCAATGCCAGTCTTGTTTTTGTTTCTATGGTAAAGAAAAAATCATCTATTAAATTAACCATTGCAGATAATGGAACTAAAATTACTACTAGCAAAAGTAATTTAAATGGAAATGGAATTAACAACATGACCTTACGCGCAGAAAAAATTAAAGGAAAAATTAAATTTTCTAATGATAATGGTTATACTGTTGAATTAAATTTTCCTTATAAAAATATATAAAACTACCTATTCATGTAGTTTTATACTATCTTATTTTTTTTATATTATAAAACATTAAAACAAAAACCTATATTTTGAAAATTGCAATAGTAGAAGACCATAGAATTATTAGAAACGGATTAGAACTTTACTTTAAAAGTATTCCCGATTTTAATTGTGATATTGCAGTAGAATCAGTTGAAGATTTCCTTAAATGTATAGTGAATAGCCCAGAAATTGATGTTGTTTTATTGGATATAAACTTACCAGGAATGAGTGGTATTGAAGGAATTCACCATATAAAACATCAATACCCTAACATATCTATAATTATGCTAACCATTTATAAAGATGAAAAACACGTTTTTGATGCTTTAAAAGCTGGTGCAGATGGTTATTTATTAAAAAACACACCACTAAAAACTATTAAAAAAGGTTTATTACAAATATTAGAAGAAGGTGCACCTATTTCCCCTTTAGTAGCAAAAAAAGTTATTAATTTTTTCAATCCACAAAAAAGAAATAAAAAGAATGGATTTGAAGAATTAACTGCCCGAGAAATTGAAGTATTACATGCAATGTCAGAAGGATTAGCCGCAAAAAATATTGCAGATAAATTATTTGTTTCTATTGATACCGTTAGGTTTCACACAAAAAATATTTACAAAAAATTACAAGTAAACAGTAAACTAGGAGCTGTAAAAAAATATTTGATTAGATAAATTATAACACCTTATTACTTCAATTTAATTTAAAACTCTAAAATTGATATAATATTTTTTACATTTGAATAGATAATTATAACCAATATTTAAGTAAAATAACATCTAACCTTTTATGAAAACACTCTATTTAATTGTATTTTTTTTTCTTGTTATTAACTTTAGTTATTCGCAAAAAGAAGCCAAGTTATTTACTCATGCAGATACGCTTAGAGGTTCAATAACTCCAGAAAGAAGTTGGTGGAATGTACTTAAATATGATATTACTATTGAACCAAATTACACTCAAAAAACCCTTAAAGGATTTAACAAAATCACCTTTAAAGTAATTCAAGAAAACCACAGCTCATTTATGCAAATAGATTTGCAAAAACCTATGCAAATAGATAGCATTTTATTAAATGAAAAATCAAAATTAGAGTTCTTTAGAGAAGGTAATGTTTTCCATGTTTCCACTAAAAATCAAGTTTTAAACCAAGAAAACACCGTAAAAATATACTTTCACGGTAAGCCAAAAATAGCAGTAAATCCTCCTTGGAATGGAGGTTGGTCATTTATTAAAGATAAATTAGGAAGACCTTGGATGACGGTTACATGTCAAGGTTTAGGAGCTTCGGTATGGTATCCTAACAAAGACCATCAAAGTGATGAACCTGATAATGGAGCCTCTTTAACCATGATAGTTCCTAATAATTTAGTTGGGGTGGCCAATGGCAGACTTAAATCTAAAACATTAAATAATAATGGTACAACCAGTTACACTTGGGAAATTAAAAACCCAATTAACAATTATGATATTATTCCTTATATAGGTAAATACGTTAATTTTAATGAATCCTATCCAGGATTAAAAGGGAAATTAGATTTAAATTATTGGGTGATAGATTATAATTTAGAAAAAGCTAAAAATTATTTACCTAAAGAAGCTCGCAACACTTTAAATAGCTTTGAATATTGGTTTGGTCCCTACCCTTTTTATGAAGATGGTTATAAATTGGTAGAAACAAAACATTTAGGCATGGAACATCAATCTGCCATTGCTTATGGAAATCAATTTAAAAAAGGATATTATGGAAGTGACTTGTCGGGAACAGGTTTTGGCTTAAAATGGGATTATATTGTGGTGCATGAAAGTGGTCATGAATGGTTTGGTAATAGTATTACTAGTAAAGATATTGCGGATATGTATATTCATGAAAGTTTTACCGATTATAGCGAAACTTTATTTGTAGAATATATGTTTGGTAAAGAAGCTGGCAACCAATACAACTTTGGTTTAAGGCGCAATATAAAAAATGACAAACCAATTATTGGCCCGTATAATGTAAATACAGAAGGAAGTGGAGATATGTATTACAAAGGTGCTGCAATGCTTCAAACTATTAGACATAGCATTAATAAAGACTCCCTTTTCAGAAATATATTAATAGGATTAAATCAAAAGTTTTATCATAAAACAGTAACAAGCAAGCAAATTCAAAATTATATTTCTGAAAAAGCAGGTTTTAATTATTCAAAAGTGTTTTATCAATATTTAAACACCACACAAATACCTGAGTTGTTATTATATACCGATAAAAAAAACAAAAAAATGTATTTTAAATGGTCCAATTGTACGGATGGATTTAATTTACCCTTAGTTTTAGTTAATAAAAACAAACAAACAAAGATTTTTCCTAATCAAAAATGGCAAAACATTACTATAACAAAAAGTGAACGAAATCTATTTTCTACCTCTAACATTATAAATAATTATTATGTTAAAGTAAGAACAGTTAAACGTTTAAAATAAAACGATTTCTTATTAAATATTATTACTACTATTTTAATTTTAATGAAAAAACGGAAGGTTCTTTATTATTATTTGTTATTAAAAGTAAGTTTTGGTTTTTTTCTTTTATTAAACTTATATTCCTACTATCAAAAGGATCATACAAACCACTTTTTAAAGGTGTAATTACTTGAAAATTATTTTTACCATCACCCAAAAGTACACAACCAATACCAGCATCGTAACGTGTTGTTTCTACTTCAGCAGCATAATGATTGCCTACTATTAAAATATCCTTATTCCCATCCTTATTAAAATCTCGTACAAATGAAGATTTAATAGGAGAAACTTGAGCTAAAAATGGCAGTGGTTTTTGAACTAATTTACCGTTCTCATTAATTAAGATGATACTTTCAAAATTTTTAATTTCATAAGTTACCGCATCTTTTAAACCTTGTTTTGGTAAAATATCTTTAAGTTTTGAAGCAGCAAAACTGTTATAGTTTTTGAATTTTTTAGCAATAAAAGGCATTTGATTACTTGAACATTCTCTCCCTCTTTGAGGTACATAATCCTCTTTATAAAACTTAGCCAATACTATATCATTGGTTCCATTATTGTCAAAATCATTTGCATAAACTTTAAAAGGATGCTCATTAGTTGCTTTAAATTTATTGTTTTTCCCTAAATTTCCAACTATATAATCCATATCGCCATCTTTATCTAAATCACTTTCAGTTATCGACCACCACATTCCTCTGGTATCATTTAAACCCCATTTTTTAGAGCTATTTACAAATTTACCTTTTTGATTTTCTAAAAGTGTAATTTGCATCCATTCACCAACTAGCATTAAATCTTCATCACCATCCTTATCTATATCGGTAAAAACAGCATCCGTAACCATGCCGATTTTATGTAAATCTGGGGCAATTTTATCTGTTAAATCTTTGAATTTACCGCCCTCATTAATTAGTAAATAACTACTTGCTGGAAACGGATATTTACCAGCAATAAGACGTGTGCCTACAAAAAGGTCTAAATCACCATCTTTATCAATATCCGCAACTTTAACTGTTTGCGAATTTGCATAAATATTAGGTAGTGCAGTTTCGTCTTTCCTAAAAACTCCTTGTCCGTTATTAAGGTACAATCTATCTTTTAATAAAGAATTTCCATCTTTAAACTCACCTCCGCCACTGGTTACATATAAATCTAAATCTTTATCGCCATCAGCATCAAAAAATACACAACCAAGGTCTTCCGCTGATTTGTCTAGTTTCCAAGGTTGCGATAAATTCTTTTTAAATAAACCGTTTTCTTGCTGAAGATATAATTCACCACTTTGTCCACTTGCTCCGCCAATAAATAAATCTTCTAAACCATCTCCATTAACATCGCCTGTTGCAGAAAAAGGACCATTTTGTGATAATTTATGAGGAATAAGAGTTTCTCTTAAATAATCATCATATTCATTTTCTTTATGACTGTATGAAATACCTATTTCAGAAGATTTAATTTGATTAAAGATGGTATTAGGTTTATTCTTTTTAATCTTTCCATTTTTAGCGCTGGCATATTTTGCTATTAATGTAGTATTAGATTTAATATTTTGAAATTTTGAAATTTTGCTATCAGTCCAAATTACCTCAACGGAATCTATTTTTGAGACAGAGCCAAGTCCGAAAAAAACACCTGGTTCTACCGAAGACAAATAACCTCTTGTAACTATATTTTCGCCAATTTGCATTTTATTATTATAATGGATAATAGCTTTTGCCCCAAATCCAAAAGTATTTTTATCATCGCCTTTAAATTTTATTTTTAAATAATTACCGGTGGATTTATTTTCATAAACAAAAGCAGAAGCTTCCATATTGTTAGTAATTATGTCTAAATCGCCATCATTATCTAAATCGCCATAAGCTATGCCACTAGAAAAGCCGGGTTTGTCAAAACCCCATTTGCTAGATTCATTTTCAAATTTTAAATTTCCTTTATTTCTGAATATATAGTTAGGCAGTGGTGTTGAAGGTGTTTCATCATTCAATTTGAACAAATTTTTAGTGCCACCAACTAATTCCTTATTTGATTTAATTAAAAAATCATTATTTCTAATGTCTTTTTTGATACCATTAGTTATAACAATATCTTTAAAACCATCATTATCTAAATCCACCAAAAGAGCTCCCCAACTCCAATCTGTTTTAGCAATTCCATCCATACTTGCAATATCAAAAAAGCTACCTTTTCCAGTATTAATTTGTAAGGTATTTTGCATATATTGATAGTTTTTGCCTTCGGCTACCATTTTATTAAATCGTTCATTACTCATAGAACCCATATTAGTTTTAGAACGAAAATTATCTGCGGCAGCCATATCAAGAGTCATTAAATCCATTAAACCATCATTGTTAACATCGCCTGTATCTGTACCCATACTTGCAATAGAAATGTGCTTTAACTTATCATTAATCACATTTTTAAATGTACCATCTCCATTATTATAATACATATAATCTGGATCATCATAATCGTTTGAAACATATAAATCTAACCATCCATCATTATTAAAATCAGATGCCGATACGCTTAAACCAAAAGCGGGAATTAGAATAATACCTGCCTCTTTTGAAATATTTTTAAAATGACCATTATCATTTATATATAATTTATCGGTATATAATTTTTTGGTTTCATTGGAAATAATTTTCTGAGATTTATGTCTAATATCTGCTGGTTGATTTACCTGAAACATATCTAAATCACCATCATTATCCATATCAAAAAATACTGATTGAGAAGAAAAACCTGAATCATCTAAACCATAAGCTTTCGCAGATTCAGTAAAAGTTAAATCTTTATTATTAATGTATAACAAATTTCTACGGTCGTTTGGGTTCATCGATTCTCCATTACGGCTAACATAAATATCTAGAAAACCATCTGCATTTACATCTGCCATAGTAACACCCCACGACCATCCTTTATTAAGGTTTACTTTTGAAGTTTTTGTAATATCTTTAAATTTAAAATTACCCATATTTTGGTAAAGCCGATCGTTAACCATGTTTCCACAAAAAAACACGTCAGCTAAACCATCATTATTAAGGTCTCCAATAGCAACACCACCTCCATTATATATTTGGCTAGAATAAAATTGATTTAAAGAATCTGTTTCTTTTATAATGTTGTTAAAATCAATTCCTGTTTTGGTAGCAGGTAAAAGTTGCAAATAGTCAACAGATTTTTTTGCATTACTATTATATTGATTTTGACAAGCTGTAAAAAGTAAGGCAATACCAATTAAAATTATTTTTAATTGTTTGATGGTTTTCATGATGTTTTGAAATTTTTAGTCTAGTAATTTTCTGTATAAAAACAACAAAATTATTAAAATTTTTAATACTACTTCATTAATAGTTTTATATTCTAATAAATTATAGGCCTAAAAATGATTTTCACATTATTTATTAACAGAATGGCTTAGGTGTATATTTTACAATAAAAGCTTTAGTTTAAATTATTAACTGAGATAAAAAAAATTAAAAACTTCTAGCTTTACTAGGATATAACAAGTCCTATGAACTCAAGTTTATAAACTAAGAGCTTGCCAAATGATATGACTTTTCAAAAAAATTATTTTCTAAAACTTAACTAAAATCCGTTTTTATATTAAATGAATTTAGAATGTAAATATTTAATATAATTCCTACCTTATTTTTTAAAAATAGATTCCATTTCTTCTAAAGTTTTTCCTTTAGTTTCTGGGATAAATTTCCAAACAAACATAATGATAATTGCAATAAATACAGAGAATATAAAATAAGGTAAAGCGTTGTTCCATATACCTCCATTAATTTGAAGTTTATTAACATCACTCTCTACTATCATTGGAAAAGATTGAGACACAAAATAATTTGCTAACCATTGTGCAGCTACTGCAATAGACATGGCTGCAGCTCTAATTTTATTTGGAAATATTTCTGATAATATTACCCAAACTACTGGTCCCATAGACATTGCAAACGAACCAATAAACATTAAAATTCCTATTAAACTTATAATTCCTTCTGTAGAAGATATGGTAGGTAAACCAGCAGAATTTAAATGGGTATAACTACTAAAATACAACGTAAAGCCCATAATTAAAAATCCAATAAGCATTCCAAATCCTCCAATAATTAACAAAGGTTTTCTACCTAATTTATCTACCGTAAACATGGCAATAAACGTGAATATTAAGTTTACAGAAGCTAATAATATTTGTTGCGCTAAAATATCTTCTTTTCCAAAACCTAAGGCTTGTTCAAAAATATCTGCTCCATAATATAGTACGGCATTTATGCCTGTAAATTGTTGTAAAACCGATAAAACAGTTCCAATAATTACAATAGGTAATAGTGATTTGGTAAATACGGAAACCTTCTCTGATTTAGTATCTTTTTCTATAGATTCTTTAATTTCGTTAAATTCTTTATTAGCAACTTCTTCTCCATGAATTCTTGTAAGAATATGTTTTGCTTCCTCTTCTTTATTCCTTAACATTAACCATCTTGGGCTTTTTGGAACAAAAAACAACAGTGTTAAAAATAAAAATGCAGGTACTAATTCCGACCAAAACATTTGTCGCCATCCGTAATCTATATTCTCTATTTCTGTAAGTCCATTTCCAATAAAATAAGTCACTAAAAAAACTACGAAAAATCCAATTACAATAGCTAATTGATAAAATGTTACTAAATTTCCTCTTTTTTTAGCAGGTGCAATTTCTGCAATATACATAGGAGCGTTCATAGAAGCTATACCTATAGCAAGACCTCCTATAATTCTAAAAAACACTAATAAAGAGGTAGATTCTGGTAACATACTTGGTAAGCCAGATCCCCAGGCAGATATTATAAAAAATATTGCAGAAATAATTAATGATTTTTTTCTTCCAATAGCTTTACTTAAAAGCCCTGAAGAAGCTGCCCCAACTAATGCACCTAGTAAAGCACTACTTACTATAAAACCTTTTAAAGCACCAGTTAGTTCAAAATATTTTGAAAAATAAAATTGTGTTCCGTTGATAACTCCAGTATCATATCCAAAAAGCAATCCTCCTAAGGTTATGGCTATGGTAATAAAATAAATGTTTATTCGTTTATTGGATGTTTTATTCATTTTAAGTTGATTATATGGTTATTTTAAATGGTTATTTTAAATTAAAATTTTCTTTTAATACATCTTGACTGTTTCTTCCAACAAATAATTGAAAATCTCCTGCTTCTGCTTTAAAGCTCTTATCTAAGCTATAGAATGCAAAATCATTAGAAGTCAAAGTAAAGGATATTTTTTTAGATTCATTTGGTTGAAGTAATATTTTTTTAAAACGCTTTAATTCCTTTATTGGTCT
>Ga0209013_10001137_pt1 | contig 24560 bp, 22 predicted proteins | sample Cruoilmetagenom2_FD_187291 | JGI IMG/M metagenome (GOLD analysis project Ga0209013, IMG submission 187291) | Oil polluted marine microbial communities from Coal Oil Point, Santa Barbara, California, USA - Sample 2 (SPAdes) (version 2) | ecosystem: Environmental > Aquatic > Marine > Oil seeps ... | reverse complement strand
CGAGGACGGCCGCGATGCCGACGAGCAGAAGGATCACGACCCCCACGATGTCAGCGACCAGGTTTACGGCCCAGGGCGGCATACCCCAACCAGCCATCAGGCCCGCTACCCAGTTTCCAAGTTCAACCCAGAAGTTCAGAATGAAATCCATAGGCTTCTCCTAAACATCCAGTCCCCAATGTCCAAGTCTGATATCCGATGCCCGCAAGCTACTGTGTCCGCGGCAGGAGATATTAGACAATGGAGATTAGCTATTGCAACTGCAGGGCGTCTTTGCGCCAAGCGTAGATCAGGCCGACGGCCAGAATGCCGAGGAACAACAGGGCTTCGGTAAACGCAAAGAGCCCAACCTTGTCGTAGGCCACCGCCCAGGGGAAAAGAAAAACGGCCTCGATGTCGAAAACGACAAAGACCAGGGCATAGACAAAGTATTGGGCGCGAAACTGAACCCAAGTGTCGCCGAAAGTCTGGAGGCCGCACTCAAAGGTGTCGGTCTTGACGGGATTGGGCTTCTTGGGTCGCAGCAGCCAGGCCATCCCCAAAGCGATGAAGGGGAAGATCAGCACAACGACCACAAAGATCCCGATAAAGCTATAGTCTGACAACAATGTCATCCCCTCCCTTGTCAGGATAAAGAGCGAGCGGATTCAATCTCGCTGGCATCGAATGAATTTGATGTCAGCGTCTCAAGGCCGGGCTATTATGCCACAAGTCCAGGGAAAAGGCAAGTTCCAACCTTCACATTCCCAGACCCTCACCACTGCTGGATGGCGTGTTCCGGGTTTGACAAGGACGGCTCTTTCTGGTATAAGGATAGACGCAGGCAAGGACACCGCAATGGTGCAACGACAACTCTTTCCTGGCATACAGGCGTCCATTGGCAGATGTGAACTCTCAGGAAGAGAGAAAAGAGGAGCGATCATGGGCAAAATTACGGTGACCACACTGGCGGTCATTGCCGTGATGGTAGCGGTCGTCGCAGTCCTAACCTTTGCTGTTCAGATCCCGATTCCGGCCACAGGCGGCTACATCCACTTTGGCGATGTCGGCGTGTACTTTGCAGCCTTTGCTTTTGGCCCCATCGTTGGCGCCATTGCTGGAGGCGTAGGTTGCGCTATCGCAGATATCATGAGTGGCTATGCGATATGGGCCCCGATAACGCTCGTAGCCCACGGCCTGCAGGGCTTTCTGGCCGGCTATTTTGGCTACAAGAAAGGCCTCGTGGGCATGATCGTGGGCTGGGCCATCGGCTCCATCGCGCTGATTCTGGTTTACTTTGTCGGCGAGTGGTTCATCTATGGCCTGGGATTCGCCGGAGCTCTGGCCGAAGTGGGTCCCAACTTTATCCAGATGGCGGTTGGCGGGCTGATCGGTATCCCTCTCGTCCTGGCCATTCGCAAGGCTTACCCGCCCATCGACCGCATGGGCATGGGCAGAACCTGGACCGAGGCATAACCTCGCGCAGTGTGGCCATGATTCAGATCTCAAACCTACGTTTCTCCTACCCACCACTGGTTGCCCATGGGCAGCCAGTTTCTGTCTTAAAGGGTTTGGAGCTGCAGATTGAGAGCGGCAGGTTTGTGTCCATTATGGGCCCCACCGGCGTGGGAAAAACCACGCTCTGCCTGACACTCAACGGTATCGTTCCCCACTCCACCGGTGGTGTCTTTGGTGGTGACGTGCGGGTACAAGGATTGAACACCAGGGAGACCGATGTGGCCACCCTGGCCTCCATGGTAGGGATCGTATTTCAAGATCCCGAGAGCCAGTTCTTTAGCATGACGGTCGAAGACGAGGTGGCCTTTGGCCCTGAAAGCCTCGGCGTTGAGCCAGCAATCATTGCCGAGCGGGTCGAATGGGCGCTGGGCATCGTCGGCATGCAAGCCTTCCGCCGGCGGTCCCCCTTCCATCTATCAGGAGGACAGAAACAACGCGTCGCCATCGCCTCCATCCTGGCCATGCAGCCCAAGATCCTGGTACTGGACGAGCCAACGTCGGGGCTGGATCCTGTCGGCAAGACAGAGGTGTTCCGAGTGGTGCGCGATCTTAAACGCCAGGAGGGCATGACCATCGTTATGGTTGAACAAGACGCAGAAACTATCGCCGAGTTCTCGGACTGGGTGGTAGTCTTGGAGAATGGAGTGGTCGCAATGGAGGGCACTCCCAGAGAGATCTTTTGCCAGGTGGATGCCATGGAGAAGATCGGACTGGCTGTTCCCCAGGTAAGCCAGTTTGGGGATCTGCACAATCGGCGGTGGGGAACTGACCATGATTTCGTCCGTCTGGACGAGGCACACGCCGCGCTCGCCGGGCAACTGGAGGCATCTGGGGAGAGAACAGATCGACGTGGATGAGAACGGCCCGTGCATAACCACCGAAGACGTGTGGTACCGGTACAGCGACGAGATCGTCGCCCTGCGGGGGATCAGCCTTGAGATACCACAGGGTACCTTCTTGGCCATACTGGGCCAAAATGGCTCGGGCAAAACGACGTTGGTCAAGCACTTTAACGGCCTTCTCAGGCCAGCCGAGGGGCACGTCCTGGTTGACGGCCAGGATACCAGCCAGCGCTCCATTGGCCAGTTGGCAAAGTCAGTGGGCTATGTGTTTCAGAATCCCGACCACCAGATCTTTTGTGCGACGACGCGTGAGGAGCTGGCCTTTGGACCGCAGAACCTGGACCTCCTGCCTGAAGAGGTGGAACAGCGCACGAACGAAACATTGGAGCTTTTTGGGCTGGCGGAGCATGCTGAGAAGCCACCGGCTCTGCTAGGTTTTGGTTTGAGGCGCAAGATCACCATCGCCGCAGTATATGCCATGCGACCGAAGATCCTGATCCTCGACGAACCAACGACAGGACTTGATTGGCAAAGCACCCTCGACCTGATGCTCCTGCTCCAGAACCTACACCGCCAGGGGCACACCATCCTGCTGGTGACGCATGACATGAAAGTCGCGGCAGCATTCACCGAGCGAACCCTGGTGCTACGAGACGGACAGGTGCTGCTCCATGACGATACGCGCTCGGTCTTTTGCCAGTCAGAAACCCTCCGCCAGACGCAAATCGAGCCACCCCAGATCATGCAGTTGGCTAACCGGCTGCGCCCGCTGGGTATGCCCGAGGGCGTCCTGACCGTGCAGGAGTGTTTTGATGCCTATTCCAGGCTGAGGGCCCCAGCCTGAGGAGGGTGCAGCGCCGTGTCCTTCAATGCCGATCTCTACGTCGAAAGAGATTCATGGGTCCACAGGATGGACCCGCGCATCAAGGTCATCTTTGTCGTCTTGGGAATTGTCACTATCCTGTTATTCAAGAATATCTTTGTCGTTCTTCTGGCCTTGGTTCTTACCCACCTCCTGATCCTGTCGGCCAGGATCCCCAGGGAAAACATTGTGTGGGTGTGGAAGCGCATGATACCCATCAATATCCTTATCCCTGTCCTGTTTGTCATCTTTTACCCAGAAGGACCCGTGGTGTTCCAGTTTCTGTTCCTGAAAATCACCCCACTGGCTGCAGTACGAGGTCTGGCTCTGGTACTGCGGCTGGACGCCATCGCCTTCCTCGTGTTTTCCTGGATATTTACCACAGACCAGACCAAGATCGTGCGCAGCTTTGTCAAGTTGGGACTGCCGTACAACGGCGGGCTGGTGCTCGCCCTCAGCCTGCGCTACATCCCCACCTTCTACGGGCTCTATGGCACGGTATCGGAAGCCCAGAAAGCACGAGCTCTGGATCTTGGTAAGGGGTCTTTTGTCCAGCGTCTGCGCCAGTACCTGCCGATCCTGGTGGCCATGATCATCAGCGCCCTTCGCACTGCGGACAAGCTGGGTCAGGCGCTAGAATCCCGAGCATTGGGCTATTCTGGAGCCCGCCGGACCTACTACCACGATATCGCCTTCCGGCCCGTGGACTATGCCTACCTGAGCCTGATCCTTGTGGCTTTTGTGGCAGTCTTGTACGTGCGCTTTGGCCTGGACGCAGGGCTGGATCTCATCAACCCCCTGCCATAAGCGCCGGCCCTTTGCGCCTTTCTACTGATCCATGCTATAATCACGACATGACGTCTACCACGCAGTTTTTCGACCAGCCAGACGATGCGAGTGCCTGGGACAGCCTGGTCGTTGCCTCTGGCGGGCACGTCTTGCAGAGCTGGGCTTGGGGCGAGCTGAAGGCTGGCTTTGGCTGGCGGGTTCAGAGACTGAAGTTTGGTCCCGCTCGCGCACAGGTGCTGTACCGTAGTCTTCCAGGCGGGTTGGGCACCATCGCCTACGTGCCCAAAGGACCAGTTGTGGGCTCTGTCCTGTCGTCTGGCGGCCAGGTTGCCCTGCAGGACCTGCTGGAGGCTATTCAGCCCCTGGCCAGACAAATGCGAGCCATCTGCCTAAAGATCGAGCCCGATGAGGAGAATAATCCTGCCCTGACCGGGCGCTTGACATCCATGGGCTTTGAACCTAGCCCCCAGGCGGTTCAACCCCGCCGCACCATCGTGGTAGATCTCAAAGATGAGCCGGACGCGCTGCTGAAACGGATGAAGCAGAAAACGCGCTATAACATCCGTCTGGCAGGGCGCAAAGGCGTTACGGTTCGAGTTGGCGACGAGGACGATCTCCCGGACTTTTACCACCTCATGGAAACCACTGCTGAGCGGGACGGATTTGGCATCCACAGCCAGACCTACTATGACACCGCGCACCGGCTATTCGTGCCACCGGGGCGGGGTAGCCTGTTGCTTGCCGAGAACGAGGGGAAACTGCTGGCTGGGCTGGTGGTACTGGCCATAGGCGACACGGCCTGCTACATGTACGGCGCCTCGTCCAGCGAGAGCCGCAACCTGATGCCCACCTATCTGCTCCAGTGGGAGGCGATGCTCTGGGCCAGGGAGCAGGGCTGTCGCACCTATGACCTGTGGGGCGTGCCCGATGAGGAGGAATCTACGCTAGAATCTGACTTTGCCAAGAGGAGCGATGGCTTGTGGGGGGTCTATCGATTTAAGCGAGGCTTTGGTGGTCACTTGGTACGAACCATCGGGGCCTGGGACCTGGTCTATGCGCCTCTGCGATACCGGCTTTACAAGGCAGCGTTGGACTGGCTCAACCGGAGACAGGCTGACTGATGCATGCCATCGAAATCAGCGAGGCCCACGATTGGGATCGCACGCTGCTGGCTCTACCCAACCCCCAGATCCTTCAGAGCTGGCAGTGGGGTGAGTTCAAAGCCAGGCACGGGTGGCACGCCACTCGCCTACTCTGGCAAGCGAACGGGCAACCCCTGGCAGCCGTGTCGGTGCTACAACGCAAAGTGCCTCGGTTGCCCTTCGCCCTCCTCTACGCGCCCAAGGGACCGCTCCTGGACTGGACTGATGCCGGCCTGGTAGAGCGCGTCCTGACTGACCTGGAGAATCTGGCCCGGCAGCGGAGGGCACTCTGTATCAAGATCGATCCCGACGTGCACTATCCAGACCGCACCCCGACTTTTTCGCCACGGCCGGCCTGCGCCCATGACACAAGTCACCTGTTGGCGAGGCGTGGCTGGCGCTACTCAGATGAGCAGATCCAGTTCTGCAACACGGTGCTTCTGGATCTGGACCGCTCCGAAGAGGAGCTGTTGGCGGCAATGAAACAGAAAACCCGCTACAATGTGCGGCTGGCTGCACGGCGCGGGGTGACTGTTCGCCAGGGCACGAGCACAGACCTGGAGACCTTCTACCGGCTCTATACCGAAACGTCCCAGCGGGATGGTTTCCTCATCCGGCCACCGGACTATTACCAGGACGCCTGGGGTACCTTCATGGAGGCAGGGCTGGCGCATCTCCTCCTGGCAGAGGTAGAAGGCGAAGCCGTGGCGGGACTTGTCCTCTTCACCTTTGGTCCGACAGCCTGGTACATGTATGGCGCCTCGTCAAGCCGCCATCGGAAGACCATGCCCAACAACCTCCTGCAGTGGGAGGCTATCCGCCAGGCCAAGGCCGCAGGATGTACGCTCTACGACCTGTGGGGCGCCCCCGACAAGTTGGATGAGTCGGACGCGATGTGGGGCGTGGTGCGCTTCAAGCTGGGGCTGGGCGGCCAGTTGGCCCAGGGTGTCGGAGCCTGGGACTTTCCCGGCAGCCGGGCCGCGTACCGACTATTCACCGGCATTCTGCCCCGCTACGTGGGCTGGCTACAGAGGCGGCATCAAGGTCAGGAAGCATAAGAGGGCGATGACACGTACGGGACAACGGGGCTACAAGTACTTTGACCTGATCATGGCCCTCTTTGTGGCTGTGCTTTTGACCAGCAACATCGCCTCGACCAAAATCCTGAAGCTGGGCCCTTTCACCTTTGACGGCGGGACGTTGCTCTTTCCCATCAGCTACATTTTCGGCGATATCCTGACAGAGGTCTATGGCTACCGGCGCAGCCGGCGGGTCATTTGGGTTGGATTTGGGTGCGCTGCATTGATGGCGGTGGTCCTGGCAGTAGTGGGTGCTCTACCCCCAGCCGAGGGCTGGGAGTACCAGGCGGCCTACGAGGCCATCTTGGGGACAACGACGCGCATCGTTCTCGCCTCCCTCATCGCCTACTCTGCCGGCGAATTCAGCAACTCTTACACGCTGGCCAGGATGAAGGTCCTGACCCGGGGCCGCTGGCTTTGGACTCGAACCATCGGCAGCACGCTGGTGGGCCAGGGCGTGGATACTGTTCTCTTTGTAACCATCGCCTTCGCCGGGACCCTACCCTGGCCTCTGTTCTGGAGCATCGTCATCTCCAACTATGTTTTCAAGTGCGGCCTGGAGGCGGTCATGACGCCCGCGACCTACCGCGTCACCGAGTTCTTGAAGCGGGAGGAGAATGAGGACGTGTATGACATTGACACGGACTTTAATCCGTTCAAGATCCGTGAAGCGTGAAGCGTGGTGCGTGTTCCTCGTTGGGCCAAAGCCTGCCCAGACACGCAGGACGCAACACGAAACACGCACCACATTGTTGAGGACTAGGGACCTTCAGTCATGACACAAGACAACCTTTCCGATCTACTAATTCCCGAGGACCTGCCGCCAGATCACAGGTCTGGTTTTGTGGCTGTGGTGGGCAAGCCCAATGCCGGCAAGTCGACGCTGATGAACGCCTACCTGGGTCAAAAGATCGCTATCGTTTCCCCAAAACCGCAAACAACGCGAAACCGGCTTCTGGGTATCCTGACGCTTGAACGGGATCGGGGGGATATCGCCGACGCGCAGATCGTCTTTGTGGACACACCTGGTATCCACCAACCACTGCACGAGCTGGGCGCGTATATGGTCGAGACGGCCGTCCGCGCTATCCCCGACGCCGAAGTGGTGCTTTTCTTGGTGGATGTCTCGCGGCTACCCGGCGACGAGGATCGCCAGATCGCAGCGATCCTTCGCGACCAACGCCATGTGCCGGTCCTCCTGGTTATGAATAAATCTGATCTGCTGCCACCGGAAACGACGAGCGAGCACCTGGAGGCCTACCAGGCATTGGGCGAGTTCGATGACTCGTTCCTGATCTCGGCGCTCCATGGCGACCAACTGGACGAGCTGCTTGGGGAGACGGTCAGGCAGCTACCTTTCGGTCCCCGCTACTATCCGGAGGAACAGGTCACCGACCAGCAGTTGCGCTTCATGGCAGCTGAGCTGGTTCGCGAACAAGTGCTCCACCACCTGCGACAGGAGATACCATACTCGGTAGCAGTCATCGTCCAGGAATTCAAGGAGCGCAGTGAGAATATGACCTATATCAGCGCCAACATCTTTGTGGAGCGTGACACCCAAAAGGCCATCATCCTGGGTCATCGCGGGGGCATGATCAAGCGCATCGGCCGGGACGCCCGGTACGAGATCGAAAAACTATTGGGAACCCGCGTCTATCTGGAACTTTGGGTCAAGGTCAGAAAAAAGTGGCGCAAGAACGAACAGGAACTGCGACGGTTGGGGTACGCCCTTTCCTAGATGCGCAGGCCCTAAAGCCGAACCTGACGGCTCCAGTTCCACAGTGCCATATCGTTCCAGGAGGGTTAGACGTGAAGAAGCCATCCAAGGACACCCAGTGGGACTTGCCCAGCCCAGCTCAGGGTGATTTCACGATCCAGAACTTTGTCTTCGGGAGCGGAGATCTGCTGCCAGAACTGGGGATCCATTACGCTACTCTTGGAGCCCCTTCTCGGGATAAGACAGGCACGGTCCACAACGCCGTATTGATCTTGCACGGCACAGGCGGGAGCGGCAAAGCATTTCTGAGAGATCAGTTTGCCGGAGAGCTGTTTGGACCAGGGCAGTTGCTGGACGCGAAGAAATACCACATTATTCTCCCAGACGGCATCGGGCACGGCCAGTCGAGCAAGCCCAGCGACAGTCTGCGAGCGCGTTTCCCGCGCTATGCCTACCACGATATGGTCCGGGCCCAGCATCAGCTCCTCACGGAAGAGCTGGGCGTGAACCATCTACGACTGGTGATGGGTACCTCCATGGGGGGCATGCATACCTGGATGTGGGGCGAACTCTACCCCGATTTCATGGACGCGCTCATGCCCTTGGCCTGCCTACCCATGCAGATTGCGGGACGGAACCGGATGACGAGGCGTATGATCATGGACGCCATCCGCAACGATCCTGAATGGCAGGACGGGGAGTACAAGATCCAGCCGCGCGGCCTTACTTCAGCAATCTATACCTTGCTCTTCATGATCAGCAGCCCGCTACAGTGGCAACAGCAAGCACCCACTCTCACTGAAGCAGACCGTCTTTTTGACAAGATGGTCGAGGATTTTGCGACTGATCTTGATGCGAACGATCTCTTGTACCAGGTCGATGCCTCGCGCGACTATGACCCTGCCCCGGCGCTGGAGCAGATCACGGCCCCTCTGCTGGCCATCAACTCGGCCGATGACCAGGTCAATCCGCCAGAGCTTGGGATTCTGGAGCAAGAGATCCAGCGCGTACAGCAGGGGCGATGCGTGTTGTTCCCCACCAGTGGAAAGACGCGCGGCCACGGGACGCATTCGCTGCCCGAGATCTGGAAACCCCACCTGGCCGAACTGCTGGAAGAATCGAATCGTTAGAGTGAGCGACCATTCCACACAGGAGTCACAAAATGCAAAGACCGGGGAAGATCCAATCGCAGATCACATTCCTCTACTATCGGGATATCGAGCCCATCTCCTCTTTCCACGAAAACGTGCTTGGCCTTGAGCTGGTAGAGGACCAAGGCTGGGCTAAGATCTATCGTACCAGCGGAAACGCTTTCCTTGGGGTCGTGGCCGGGGACAAGGGGTTTCACAAACCCCAGGAAAAGAACGCGGTGCTGGTCACGCTGGCCGTGGCCGATGTGCCTGGCTGGTACGACTATCTCAAAGACAAGGGAGTGAATCTGCTGACCGAGATCAAGCACTCGGAAGAGATCCAAGTCAAGTGTTTCTTTCTTGAGGACCCTGGCGGCTACACCTACGAGATCGAGCAGTTTCTGAAACCAGAGCTGGGCGAGGTCTTTCACAAGTAGGTGCGATCGTTGCGAGTTCGTCCATGGGTCACCGGCCCCACTGAGTGAGGAATGACACCTTAACCCTGTCATCAGGGGGTCATTACATCATCTATGTGTCATTCCCGCGAAGGCGGGAGTCCATCTTGGCTAGATGGATGGATTCCCGCCTTCGCGGGAATGACAGTTGCTTTGCTGGCGCTCGCAGGATGTCCTGAGAGCATCGAAGGATGACGGGATCCGTGTCATTAGTAGGGCGGGGCCTTGAGGGTTTGAACAAGCTGTCAGGGCTCAGCCAAGATGACCGCGGTGGCCAGATCCATGCAAGCCTTCGCAAGGATGATCCTGCAGGCACGAGGAGGACGACATGGAATACAGGATCTTGGGCAGAACCGGCGTGCAGGTATCGGCTCTGTGCCTGGGCTCGGGCAACTTTGGCAGCCCGTCGTCGGAGGAGACATCGCGCCAGGTCATGCAGGCTGCCCTGGATGCAGGCATCAATTTCTTCGATACGGCCAACTATTACAATGACTGCGAAAGCGAGCGGATCATTGGCCGCTTCTTGAAAGATACCGGCCAGCGGGATCAAGTAATTCTGCTCACCAAGGTCTATTATCCTGTCGGAGATGGCCCAAACGACCACGGACTCAGCCGCTACCACATCATACGCGCCTGTGAGGACTCCTTGCGGCGGCTCAAGACGGACCATATTGACATCTATATGACGCATCGTTCGGAAAGCTCTGTAATACCGGTGGATGAGACGCTGGGCGCCTTGACCGACCTGGTCCGCCAGGGCAAGGTCCGCTATATTGGATGTTCCACACATCCAGCCTGGGAGATCATGGAAGCGCTGATGGTCAGCGAGCTGAAGGGCTATGCTCGATACGTCGTCGAATCATCGCCCTACAACCTCCTGGACCGGCGCGTGGAAAATGAGCGTGTCCCCCTATGCCAGCGATACGGCCTGGCAATGGTGCCCTGGTCGCCTATCGCCATGGGCATGCTGGCCGGACGCTATCCCGTGGATCAGCCCTTCCCCGAGGACTCGCGGGCGGCGGCCAGCCCACAGGGTATCTATGCCCAGCGGATCAATCGCGGGGGGTTGCAGACCGCGGCTCGCGTGCCCGAGATAGCGGCCCGGTACGAGTTGACACCGGCGCAGGTTTCCCTGCTATGGGTAAAAGATCAACCGGGCGTGACGTCCCCCATCATCGGGCCCCGCGACGTGGGGCAGTTGCAGGAGATGTTGGAGGTGGCCTCGATGCAAGCCGGCGCCGAGCTGTGTGCGGAATTTGACGACCTCAACCCGCCGGGCATGGCCGTGTCCCATTTTCACAATACAAGCGGCTGGATGAAGGCTACCGTGCCGCAAGACTAGAAAACTCGATCGTACTATCTACCAGCGGAGAAAGTGAAATGAATCTGAAGCTGCCATCTGGACATAACGCGTTTGCAGATGCCTTCCGAGACAAGATCTTGCCCTTGCGGGCCAGGGCTGACGTGAGGAATGACTGGCTGAAGCAAAGGTTGGAAGAGATCCTGCCGGAGATCATGAAGCGTGAAGGATTTGACATGTGGATCGTGATTGCCAGGGAGTACAACGAGGACCCGGTGATCATGAGCATGCTGCCCCAACCGGCCATGTCGGCGCGACGGCGGACGATCCTGGTATTTCACGTAAGGGAGGGCGACAGCCTTGAGCGTTTGACGCTGGATCGCTATGGACTCGGTGAGTATTACAAAGCCGCCTGGGATCCCGACCAGCAGGAACAGTACGATTGCCTGGGTAGGATCGTGAGAGAGCGGGATCCCAACGTGATCGGGGTCAACGTGGCTTGCGACTCTGCTTTTGGCGATGGGTTGACACACAGTGAGTATGAGCGCCTGTCTGAGGCCCTGGGCGAGACCTACATGAGCCGGACCCGGATCGCAGCGCGCCTGGCTGTTGGCTGGCTCGAACGCCGGAGCGAGGCCGAGCTGACCGTCTACCCTGGCATCGCAGAGGTCGGCCACGCCATCATTGCGGAGGCCTTTTCCAGCCGAGTCATCCAGCCGGGCATCACAACTACCGATGACGTGGAGTGGTGGATGCGTCAGAAGATCCTCGATCTGGGTCTGCGCGCCTGGTTCCAGCCCATGGTGGACATCCAGGCAGCCGGCCAGGGTTTTCAGCTGCCAGGAGCGAGCCATGCGGCTGCCAAAAGAAACCTCATTCTGCCCGGCGACCTGCTGCACTGCGACGTGGGGTTTCACTACCTGAGTCTGGCAACAGATCAGCAGCAAAATGCCTATGTCCTCCGACCAGGCGAGATGGATGCCCCCGATGGGCTCCGGGTTGCTCTGGCTGAGGGGAACAGGCTCCAAGATATTCTGGCAGACGCGATGGTCGTGGGTAGAACGGGGAACGAGATCCTAAGGACAGCCCTTGAACGAGCCCGGGGCGAGGGTCTCAGCCCCAGCATCTATACCCATCCCCTGGGTTACCACGGCCACGGCGCTGGCCCGACCATCGGCCTCTGGGACCGTCAGGAAGGTGTGCCGGGCAGGGGGGACTATGAGCTGTTTGATGACACCGTCTATGCCATCGAGCTGAACGTCGCCACAGAGATCTCGGAATGGGATGGGCAGCAGGTAGTAATGGCGCTGGAGGAAGATGCGGCGTTCAGCAATGGCAGACTGCAGTGGCTGCCGGGCAGGCAGACTGCTTTGCATCTCATCGGGTAGGGCATCATCGGAGCAGGAGGACAGGTTCGAAACCAAGCAAAGATTCCGCTCTGGCGCGACCATGGCCAAGCGGGAAGGCGTCGACTGTGGTCCACACCGAGAATGGATGATTCCTTTCAGGGTAGGAACGGGCCTCCGGACTATAGATCCCCGAGAAAGGAGCAGAGGAAATGCAGACACAGGCCTATCGCATGCCTGGTTTACTACTAACCGACCACAAGTTCGTAGTCCCGTTGGATCACACCGACCCGGACGGCGAGCAGATCCCGATCTTTGCTCGCGAGGTCGTGGCACCAGGTAAGGCAGACGACGAACTACCGTGGCTCGTGTTTTTTCAGGGCGGCCCTGGCTTTGGTGCCCCAAGACCAGAGGGCAGGACCGGCTGGCTGAAACGAGCCCTCCAGGAGTACCGGGTACTGCTGCTCGACCAGCGCGGTACGGGCCGCAGTTCGCCGGTCGGTTTCCAGACGATGGCCCACTTTCCGACACCGCAGGCCCAGGCGGACCATTTGAAGCACTTTCGAGCTGACTCTATCGTGTCGGACGCCGAGTGGATCCGCAAGAAGCTGCTTGGCGAGTCCAGGCGCTGGAGCGCACTGGGACAGAGTTATGGAGGTTTCTGCCTGGCGCACTATTTGTCGGCTGCACCGGAGGGGTTGAAGGAAGTGATCTTTACGGGGGGGCTGCCGCCCCTGGCCAGTGAGCCTGAGGATGTCTACCGGGCTACTTACCAGCGCGTGATCGAGAAGAACCGGCGTTACTACAAGCGCTATCCGGGTGACGTGGAGCGCGTCCAGGAGATCGTCGATTATCTGGCGACTCACGAGGTAGCGTTGCCCGGGGGCGGCTGGCTGTCGCCGCGACGGCTGCAGCAGCTGGGCATCGCCTTCGGCGCAAGCGACGGCTTTGAGAAGGTGCACTATCTGCTGGAGGCAACGTTCGTGCGGGGTGCAACCGGCCCGGAGCCAAGCTATGCCTTCCTGCGGGGCTTTGAAAACGCGTTCTCCTTCGAGACCAACCCGATCTTTGCCACCTTGCACGAGGCTATCTATTGCCAGGGGGCAGCCTCCAATTGGGCGGCTGAGCGGGTGAGGGGGGAGTTCCCAGAGTTCGAGTTGTCTCTCGACAGGCCGGTATTCTTTACCGGGGAGATGATCTATCCCTGGATGTTTGACGAGTACGCCCACCTTCGCCCGCTGAAGGAAGCCGCGGAGATACTGGCAGCCTATGACGGCTGGCCACCACTTTATGATGTGGGAGCCTTGCAGGATAATACTGTCCCCTGTGCGGCTGCCGTGTACTATGACGATATGTACGTGGAACGAGCCCTTTCGGAGGATATGGCCCGCAACATCCAGGGAATCAAGCTGTGGGTGACCAATGAGTACGAGCACAACGCCCTGCGGGCTGAGGGCGAGAAGGTATTAGACCGGCTGCTGGAAATGCTCCGAAGCGATCTCTGACCAAGGATCTGCCTTGCGCGCAACGTCTGGAATCGAGCATGCGATGGAATGCAGGGATCTGGCCCAGCGGGCCATGGATATTCGGGAGCAGTACGCGCAATACGGGTAAGCAACCTATGGTCGATCCTGGACAAAGGTGGATATGGCAATGGGCTTTGTCGGGGATGCAGGCGATTTGATGAAGCTGGTGAAGGCCCGGAGCCGGGTTCGCAAGATCCCGGATGTTGAGAGCCAGTTGGCGCACGAACTGGCGGAGGGTCTGTGGTCCCTCTTGGTGCTATCGCAGATGTGCGGCACCGTTCTGGAACACGCCTGCCTTCAGACTAGGGATGATCTGGAACAATGCCTCGCAGAGCAGCATCAGGCCTGACATCGTCTGGATAGGGGCCTGCCCTATGAGCATTCATGCTCAGCTCGGTCCGGGACGGCAACCACACCTTGATACAGAGACCCCGGTTCGCCAGAGGAACCGGGGTCTTGTCAGAAATACGGCGCGGTTTGCCTATACCTCGTCCGGTGGTTCCTCGCGCTCGACGCGCACTGTACAGCCGGTAAGTAACGCCCCAACACCGACCACGGCGGTGATGATAGGCATGTAGAAGGCCAGTATCAAACTGGCGCCAATTCCCAGAACCAAGGGGATGTCCACCAGGACACGGTCGTTGCGCATGACGGTAATGCGCTTGGCTGTGCCCTCACGGATGATGTCGTTTAGGGTCTGAAACAGATCCTCAGCCTGGACCTTGATCTCCTCGGTCACGATCTGCCCGTCCTTATCTGTCTCCTCGGCTTGATCCTCAGCCACGTCGTCCACTGCCTCTTCGACTACCTTTTCTTCTTCAGTCATCGCTATCCTCTCCTTTGCGTGATGCTGCTTTTCCTATCAGTGCGCACCAGCGGCGCTCAGTTACAATACGCCCCTACCGGTAAAAGGTTTCAGGCAGGGAGAGACAAAGTCGCTCCAGGCCCACGTGATGCAGCCGGAGCTTTGACAAAGGCCAGAGGATGGGCTAGACTGATGTCCATCTCGCGAAAGGACGGACGGTCGGGTGTATCCTCGGTATCTGGGGCGCTGGATCATCGCCCTCCTGTTGCCCAGCTTGCTGATTGCGGCGCCTGGCCTGGCGCTCTCTGCCCATCCGGAAACCGGAGAGGCGACGACGGAAACTAACCTTCTGCTCGATGTTCCGCTGGCACAGGTCCCTGCCGTGGGCAAACCGCTGCCCCGCATTGTCTGTCCGGAGGGCTATGAGGCGTTTGTGTATGCTGTCGACCTCAAGTCGCCCGGCGGACTGGCCTTTGATCCCAGCGGCGTACTCCACGTGGCTGAGGAAAACGCCGGGCGCGTGTCGCGCATCAGCTCCGACGGAACTATCACGCCGGTGGTAGTTGGGCTGGACTACCCTGAAGGAATCGCCTTTGACCCAGCAGGTAATCTGTACGTGGTCGAGGACGTCGAGAATGGCCGCTTGCTCCGCATAGATGCCCAGGGCCAGCAGACAGTCCTGGCTGCAGGCCTTGACGCCCCTGAAGGGGTAGTCTGGGCACCCGACGATCACCTGTACGTTACTGAATCCAACGTTCAGTTCGTAGAGAATCTGCCCTGGGACGTGATTTCGGGCGTCACCCACGTTTCGGAGGGGTTGGAAGTTACAGAGGTCTTGACTGATGCCCTGCTCTGGAGTTATTCGGGCATTACCCTGGGCGCCGATGGCCTGCTGTACGTAGCTAACGAAGCATCGAACGTGGCTACCACGGACAGCATATTCCAAGTGGATCCGGTCACGGGTCAGCGAACACTTTTTGCCTCCGATCTGACTTCGCCAGAAGGTCTGCACTTTTCGCCGGGTGGCGGCTTTCCCCTGTATTCAACAGAGGAAGATCTAGGCGATGGAATTGGTCGCCTGAACCTTGTCGAGGCGAGCGGGGCCCATAGAGTCCTTTGTACAGGTTTTCGCGGTCCGGAGGGCGTGGTCGTAGATCGCAAGGGCAACCTCTATGTCACCGATCACACCATGATCGTACGGATTGTTTCTCCAGATCTGGTAGCTCCAGGCCCTCCTCAGCAACTGGTCGCCGATCCACCAAATTGGACAGCCAGCGATAGATTCACCCTTACCTGGCAGAACCCGGTTGACACGTCGGGTATTGCTGGTGCCTATTTGAAGATGGGTGAACCCCCGGCCAGGGTCGCCGATGGAGCCTTTTTCGCTGGCGAGGCGTTATCCCAGATTACTGGTATCACTGTCACCAAACCTGGCGCTCAGATGGCCTATCTTTGGCTGGAGGATGCTGCGGGCAATTCCGATCACACCAACGCCGCGTCCATCACGCTGCACCATGATCCCAAGCCGCCCGACAGTCCTCTTGACCTCATCGCTGAACCAGGCGATTGGTCGCCGGCCAACCGCTTTGCCTTGAGCTGGACCAACCCAGCGGAGATGTCTGGGCTATTGACGGCCTGCTACCGTTTGGGCGCTCCCCCCCTTTCGGTGGAGGATCACGACGGCTGCCAGGCTGGCGTGGATATCCAGAGTCTGGCGAATGTAACCGTGCCAGAAAACGGTGAACATTCAGCTTACGTGTGGTTAGGCGATGCTGCGGGGAACATTGATCCAGCGACAGCTGTCGGTGCAACCCTCCGCCGCGACGATAGTCCACCCGTGTCGCTGGCCAACGCCCCGGAGAGCACTGAGACGGCTCCCATCCGGGTGACATGGGTAGCTACCGACACGCACAGCGGGCTGGAAAGTGTGGCGCTATGGGTGAAAAAGGGCGACGGAGGTACGTGGACGGACAGCGTCCAGGCGCAGCAGGTTGGCGGAGCGGTTGTGCCGGGGGCTGCAAGCCGAGGATCTTTCCTCTTCCAGCCGACTGGCCGAGACGCTTACTACTTTGCCGTGCGGGCCGTAGACCAGGCGGGCAACGCCGAAGCAGAGCCTGCGGGCAACGGCGATGCAAGGACCGATTGCCAGACATGGCAGCGGGCATACCTGCCCCTACTGTGGAAAGACAGCCCATGAACCTGATCCGGGCCCTGCCAGCAGGCAGCAGCGAGGCGTCTTTGCTGGCATAGCGACCCCCTATCCTATGTTGCCCCGACGTGCCAGAGAGCCATGGCATTCACAGCGCGAGAGGAATTGGCCAAGAGTACTGCCTGCCGGGCGATTGTCAAAGCCGGTGCCGTGGTGGATACGGATCAGAGACTCGCGTATTGCTCTCTTGTTTGTTCCTCCTCTGGATGGCCAGCCAGAGGGCTCCGACAAAAACAAGACCCGGTCCGGCCAAGCAAGACACAGATTGACTCGGGTCCGGAACTGGCTGGTCAGTGGTGAACACCCGCATGGGTAGTGGCGCAAAAGTGAGCACAAAAATCAGCAACACGGCCACAGCTACAAGCTTGCGAGGAGTATCGAGGCGGGTAACATCATCGAGGGGATCAGGGTGCGACTGACCAAAGAAAAATATCAGAAAGGCCCACAGCAGCCAACCCTGCCAGAACACGATCCCCAGCACCAAGAGAATGACAATGATGGGCCAGGTGAGGATCTTGGCCCTCTGGCCAACGAGACTGTACAGCACGTGCCCGCCGTCCAACTGTCCTACCGGTATCAGGTTGAGTGCCGTGACCAGGAGTCCCGCCCAGCCCGCCAGGGCAACAGGACTAACAAAGACGTCGTAGCCGCTGTCAATGGGAAAGGTACCCAGCAGCGCCGCCATGCCGTCGCTCAGAACTGCCTGGAGGGCTAGCACGGGGCCACTGCCAGGCAGCACCTGTCCAAAAACGCCAAATTTGAGGAGCAGGTAGAGGATCGAGTTCCCCTCCAGAAAGATCATCGCGCCTGGCTCGGGGGCAACCATCGGCTCAACAGTGGATAGGGATAGACCCAGGATGAGGATGGGCACGGCCAGCACAAAGCCGACCAGCGGGCCAGAAGCGCCAATGGTCAGCATTTGCCGGCGGTTGACAGTCCTCCCTTTCATGACGATAAAGGCACCCATGGTACCCAGGGGCGGCACCGGAATGGGGATAAAAAAGGGCAGGGATACCGGCACCTTGTAGTACCGGCCGGCGAAATAGTGGCCCAGTTCGTGGCCGGTTAGGATAGTCATCAAACTTAAGGCAAATGGCCAACCGATCCATAGGTGGGTCAGAATCCAGCCCAGGTCGGCAGTTGGCGGCACCTGGTCGGACCAGGTAGCTCCGACAAAAAGGGTGGAGAGGATAGTCAGAACATACAGCAAGGCGTTCAACCAGAGCCGGGATTTGGTCTGATGCGGCTCCACTCCGGGCACAGCCAGCAACACTTGCCGGTCATGGTCCGGGTCGTCGCGCAACATGGCTGTGTAGCCCATGTCTCGAAAACGAGCCATGATCTGGGGAAAAGCCTCTTCGGAGGGCACCCGCAGATGGCCACGGAAACGAATCGTCTCAGGTTGCTCGGGCACACCCAGGGTCACATCATCGACTGTAAAAAGATTCGACACAGCCGTTTCCAGCTGTCTGGCAGTCTGCTGAGCGGCTGGTCTTTCGTCTGCCATACTCTGCTGCTTTCTAGATCCCTATCCCAGCGATATGGTGCGGCCCCGCCAATGCCTTGCCAGGGGCTCCCAGGGGTGGTACAATCCACCGCGTGGGGCAGTATACCATATTTTGAAGGGGGATCCAAACCATTTTGGCCGCGCGAAGGTCGATAGAACAGGCTCCAGCACGGCTATCCCTGCATCCGGGCAACGACGTTGATCCAGCATCTATCACGCCCTGCCTGGTCAGGGACTACCCAGTCTTCGATGATCTGGAACCTGGCCTGATGTAGCAAGGTCTCTATCTCAAAGAAATGGTAATAGGAGAAGAAGCGGCGACGGCCATCATGATCGGCGAGCCATTGTTCCCCTTGACCGCCTTTCAGGGCCAGGTAGAGCACGCCGCCGGGCCGATGCAGCAGGCGGGCAATCTCAATCAGGGCCATGGGCAACTGGCATCGGGGTAAGTGGAGCAGCGAGGCACAGGCCCAGACGCCGTCAAAGTCGCCGCGGGCCAGGGGCGTGGCGCGCAGGTCAGCCTGGACAAAGGGAGCCGTTGGGAACCGGCGCCGAGCCTCGACCAGCATTCGAGGCGAGAGATCCAAACCCACGGCCCAACAGCCAAGTCGCACCAGATGGTCGACGTCACGGCCCGGACCGCAGCCCAGGTCCAACACGCGCCGGGGAGCGCTGACCCGGCTGGCAAAGGCATCCAGCGCCCGTTCAAGGCGCAGATTGCTCCACAGGGCCGCATATTGGGCAGCGTTGTGATCATAGCTGGCGACGGTCTGGTCCAGTACCGGCTGCAAGTCCCGATTGGACTCGCTGGGATGTTGTGGGCCTGGCCTACCAGAACTTGAGGAATCCATGAGCGTCAACCCTCACGACCGGCATCCAAGATATCTCCGCCGGGTCTATCTGCTGGCGGTACTGCTCCTGACCCTTGCCTGTACGATGGCGGTCGGGGCGTGGCAGGTACCGCAACTCATAGGGCAACTGCCGTCGTGGTTCGCGCCCCAACCGGCCGAGGCAACGGTGGCGGCGGTCTCCCCCACAACCTCCGCACCAGCAGAGGTCACGTCAACCTTAGCCCCAAGGCCAGTATCCACTGAGCCGCTGCTGACTCATGCCACGGCGCCCGTACTGGCTGCCAGCCATCCAACCATCAGCGAAACATGGGTAGAAGTGAACGGCCAGGCAGGGACGATTGTCTTTGGATTGACAGCCAACGTCCTACAGAGCGAGCACATCGCTGACGTATTCTTGTGGTACGACACCGAAAAAGGTCGCCAAGCGCATCATTTCGCAGGGCCGCTACCGCCAAGCCTGGCGCTAAGGTACCAGCTCGATGCCAGGCAAGAGGGCCTGACCGCTGCACAGTTTGCGGGCGAGACACAGCTTAGCGGGCTCGATTACTGGTGGCTCGTGCGCGATACCACCGGCGAGTCGGCCCGCGCCGGCGGCACCGTGGCCCTGGGCCCGGTTCTGCAAAGACTGGTGGTCACACCAGCACCCGCTCTCCCCCTCGTCGATTTCACCTGGGCCGTATCCGAATCCCCGCACTATCGGTTCCACTTTGTACCTGGCTCTGCTGCTGAGCGCGACGTGCATCGCATTGGAGTCATGGCTGAGGCTGCTCTGGCACGCACGTGTGAGATGCTGGAAGTCGAGTTCGATGGCAAGATGTACATCTATCTGGTGCCACGCATCTTCTGGCAGGGTGCTGCCACCTATGGCGACAAGGTACAACTCATTTCGTACCTGGACCGCAATTATACGGCAGTTGAGACTTGGTCGTATTTCACCCACGAAGGGACCCACGCTCTTGCCCAAGATCTGGCCCAGGCGCACGGGCGGCCCAAGGAAGAAGGCGGTCCCGATGGCGTACTGATCGAAGGCTTGGCGGTGTGGGCCAGTGGTGGTCACTATCGCCGGGAGCCGCTGGACGCCTGGGCGGCGGCAGTAGCCGCTTCTGACGAGTACATCCCTTTGGCCGAGCTACGCACTGGACCCTTTTACGATTTCCAACACGAGATATCGTACCTGGAAGCGGCCTCGTTTGTCAAGTTTCTCATCGGGCAGTACGGGCTGGACAGGCTCAAGGAGCTGTATGGCCTTGCGAGTGGCGAGGCCGCCCACGACGAAGCACTGGTTGAACGCCTGTACGGCCAGGGCTATGATCACCTGGAAGCAGCCTGGTTGGACTACCTGGCCGGCCTGGAGCCGGCGCCGGAAGAGGCCAAGACCTGGCGTCTGACACACCGGTCTTTCGACCTTATGCGCCGTTACGAGACCGAGATGGACCCCGATGCCCGAATCCTGCCGTCTAGCCCACCTCCTGAATGGACGACCGACACGCTCAAGATTTTTCTGCACCGGTTGGAAAAGCCAGCGAATGTGGTACTGGAAACTGCGTTGATCGCCGCTCAGGAGCGCTTGTACGGCGGTGATCTGGGCGGCGCAGCAGGGCTCATGGACGACGTAGAGGCGGCCCTGGACGCCGGCGGAAGTGGGGAGGGCCTAGATCTACCATCTCTGAACGCGCGCAGGGCTATCCTGAAACAGGTTGCGGCCCAAGATCGAGCCGTACTCCGTGCCGATGCTGGCGCCTATCTGAGTACCGTTAGGTCCATGTCAACCCTGGCTCTGGATAGGGCATGGGAGGAGAAATTGCAGCCGCCCTTAAGCACCTACAGGCAGGAAGTGGTCCGGCTAGACCTGGGTGACGACGGACTCAATGCCTGGGGTGTGGTCCTGGTCCATGCCAAATTGGCAGACAAGACCATCGCCCTGGAGCCCACGAGCACCGCCGCTGGCTCTGAAGATGGGAACCTCTATGCTGTAAGATTCATCAAGGCGTCTGGTGACTGGTTCATGACCGACCGGAAGCCGGTGGACCCTGCCTTGGCGCCCCTGCCATCGGTGGGAGAATGAGGCGGAAAGCGCAAGAGCAATCAGCAATAGATCTGGGGTATCCTGCGTGGTTGCGCAGGGTGATTTAGACAGAGCCAACCGCCACTGCTGGCCTGGGAACCGGTTGAAGCTGCTGGTAGAGTTCCAGGATTTGGTCGGTAATGGCAGGCCAGCCGTAGCTGCGCGCCCATTGAGCTGCCTGCAGGCCCAGTGTCTTCCGGAGATCCTCATCGCAAAGCAACAACCGGATCTTGGCAGCCAGCGCTTCAGCATCACGCTCGGGAACCAAGAATCCTGTCCGGCCATCTTGCACACTATAGGTCAGCCCTCCAACCTTGGAAGCAACCACCGGGGTTCCACAGGCCATGGCCTCCAAGGCTACCATGCCGAAGGACTCATAGTGCGAGGGCATGACCACCATGTCCGCTGCTGAATAGTAATAGACCAGCGTATCCTGGTCTTGGGCGCCTTGGAAGGTGACCAGTTCCTGGATACCCAATTCAGCCCGGAGGGCCTCCAGGCGTTCAAGTTCGTCATTCACCTTTTCGATACCCGCTCCCGGCGCACCGCCGATTATGACGACCGACAGATCATCCTGCCAGCAAGGAATCTCGGGCACAACGAGGGCCATGGCTCGCAATAGCGTATCTATGCCCTTCAATGGTTCGATCCGGCCCACGAAAAGGACGATACTGCGCTCGGGAGGCAACCCCAGAATCTGTTTGGCTTCTTTTGGCGGAATGGGTTGGAAGAGATTGAGATCCGCGCCAGGGGGAATGACATCGATCTTGCTGCCATCAGCTCCATAGAGCCAGACCATCTGCGCCCTTTCCAAGGGGGTAGCTGCTACCAGGCGATCCGCAAAGCCCATGGCCTCGGCTTCCCCCTCGATGCGCCACTCTGCCTCCCACTCTTGAGGGCCGGAGGCCACACTGTTCTTCATGTGCCCAAGGGTGTGGAACATCTGAAGGATGGGCGCGCCCCAAACGCGACGGAGGTCGCGGGCGGCCAAGCCCGAGAGCCAGTAGTGGCTGTGGATGACGTCGTAGCGCAGGCCCTCACGTCTGGCGAGGTCCAGCGCTCCGCGCACAAATTGAGGGAGATGGTCGATGATGCGGTTCTTGTCGTAAGGAGTCTCAGGGCCAGCCGGCAAGTGGATAACGCGGCAGTTTGGTCCTAACCTTGTGCTGATACGCGGGATATGGGGGTTTTGAGAACGAGTAAAGCAGTCCACGGCAATCCCACGCTGCCCAAGCTCGCGACTCAAGTCACGGACATAGACGTTCATTCCCCCTGTCTCCTTGCCACCCAGCGTGGCAAGTGGACAGGTATGAACGCTCAACATGGCTACACGTTCAATCATCGGTCGCTCAGGCATTCCTAAGACGTGTGTACCAGACTGCAGCGCCGGCAGCGATCAGGAAAGCACCCGCGCCGCCGATGGGCAAAAGACAGCAGAATGCGGAAAACAGCCAGTTCTCCAAGGTGGTCATCGATTCATACTCAAGGAAGCCAGCGAACAGAAAGAGCAGGACTGATGCCAGACAAGTGACAATTCCCAGCACAGCCAAGGCCAAGGCTGCCACATGCCAACCGGTCCCAGGCGCACTTGCCGGTCGCGCCTGTGAGGGGGCAGCAGCAGACGGCGCTGGGGACGTGCCGAGTGACAGGTCCTCCTCCCCATCCGACAGAGGACGCGGTACACTACATTCACCGCAGAACAGATCTGCCTCAGAGAGCATGGCCCCGCAATTATCACACTGGATCGAGTTTGCCATGGCTCCCCTTTCTCAAACCCTCAACAGCATACCAGATCCCAGGCATTAGCAGGCCGTCTCCAACGACACGCCTGGCCTTGCCATGAGCAAGCGCCGAACCTGAGTATCTTGGGCGCCAAAGCGGTACTTGTATACTTCATCGCCCCGTAAGAAATCATACTGGGCACGACCCAGAGTGACAGCATGCTCGATGCTCCGGGCGGTGACGATGATGCCCGGGCTCAAGTGCCGGAAGCGGGCGGGATCGTAGCCTGAATTGTAGACAAGGATACTGTCGCCATAGTCGAAATTCAGAAGGGCAGCCGCCTTTTCACCATCCATCTCGACAAACACTAGCTGTAACCACCCCTGCTCCTGCAGGACCTGCGCCATGTCAAAGAAGAACTCTTGCATCTTTGGGTCCATGAACTGGTCCTTCTCCGGGGTGCTCTTCTGATGGAGATCGATAAAGTCCTGCATCTCAGCCTGCAAATCATGACCCATGCCGACAACGATGAGGCGCGTATCCGCCTCAACGTCAGACTTGCGCAGTTTGCGACGCACTTCGTGGCGCTGCTTCTTGTTGAGCATCATTAGATACTCGTCCCAGGTATCGGGCAGATCAATGATCGGGCACACATCCTCTATCTCGACGAGGGTCTGGTAGCCCTGCGCCTCGGCCAATTCCCGAAGGCGAACATAAGTGAGCGAGTCCTGGGGAATATTGCAGAAATCAATCAAATCCCAGTTCTGCGCCTCGTGCCCCAGGTATTCCAACATGGCCTGGTAGACAGCATCCTCCTGTCCCTGTTCGATGATGAGGTCCAGATAATCCGATACATCACGACAGCCGATCAAATAGAGAACCGGCTGACCTCCATCGGTTAGTGTACGAAAAAGAGGGGCAATGCCCACCAGCCGGCCATCGTCTTCTGAGCGGAAGCCCAGGAGCAGCAGGCTTCCCTCGCCCAAGTGCTTCCACCAGGTGGATTGCCACTCCCACGTCAGGAACAGTGTATCGCAGCGGCTCCGCTGCAGCAGCTCATTCCATTCCGGTTTGAGCGCCCAGAAGCCATCACTCTCAAAGTGAACTTCGATCCGCATGAGACTCCCCAGTTTCCTTGAATGCCACTGAAAAGTGACTGAGCCATGGCGATCTATGCATACCATGGCACCCTGCAAGGCGCTATTATACCTGACATCGGTAAGCGGTGCAAAAAGAGGGTAGGATCAGGAGGATCCTGTAGCCATGCAAAGGCCGTGTACATTCAAGACCGCGCTCAGCACTTCCTGAACTGAGCGCGGTCTTGAATGGTCGCTACCAGTCTGGGTACCAGGCATTCAGGCGGGTGCATGAAACGCCAGGAGCCACCAGAGGTTCTTAGTCGATGACAGGTGCCCCGGTCACAGGTGCGTCCTGGACCTCCAGGAGCTCACCTTGAGCCGCTTCTGCCTCCGCCTCAATGCCAAAGGCTGGCGACAGATCCAATTCAGGCAGATCCATCTCCCGGCGGATAGCGTTCTCAATTTCAATGCACTGGACCGGCTTTTCCCGCAGTACCTGCTTGGCATTCTCTCGCCCCTGCGCCAGCCGCTCCCCATCGTAGGAGTAGAACGAACCCCGTTTTTCGATCAGATCCAGTTCCACCCCCAGATCCAGCACATCCCCTTCCTTGCTGATCCCCTCGTTGTACATGATGTC
>Ga0209013_10001136_pt1 | contig 24560 bp, 25 predicted proteins | sample Cruoilmetagenom2_FD_187291 | JGI IMG/M metagenome (GOLD analysis project Ga0209013, IMG submission 187291) | Oil polluted marine microbial communities from Coal Oil Point, Santa Barbara, California, USA - Sample 2 (SPAdes) (version 2) | ecosystem: Environmental > Aquatic > Marine > Oil seeps ... | reverse complement strand
CATCCGCACCATGGACGTGACCGGCGACATCACCCTGCCTGAAGGCGTGGAGATGGTGATGCCTGGTGACAGCGTCAACCTGGAAGTAGAGTTGATCGTTCCGGTGGCTCTGGAACAGGGCTCGCAATTTGCTATCCGGGAAGGTGGTCTCACCGTCGGCGCTGGCGTGATCACCGATATCCTGGAGTGAACCAGAATTATTAGAAGGAGTTCCGCTGCAGATAAGTCTCAGTGGTTAGAGAATAAGTATGGCATCAAAGAAAGGCGTTCGTCCTGTGATCACCCTGGCTTGCACAGAGTGTAAAGAGCGTAACTATACATCAGAAAAGAACCGCCGGAATGACCCGGGGCGGTTAGAGTTCAACAAATATTGCCGCCGCTGTCGCAAGCACTGCTTGCACCGCGAGACGAAGTAAAATATTAAGAATTCTGGTAACTGCTCAGCTTTCCCGGGTAGGGGTGGGCGGGGGTGTGGTTTTTGGGGGCTTCACCCCCAATACCTTCGGGCTGAGTAGTTACGAATTTTGTATCAAATGTCAGGTTATGATTTATAATATACCCTGGCACGTGTATCAGATACGTTTTACACGCTAGCACAGGCCAGTAGCTCAATTTGGCAGAGCACCGGTCTCCAAAACCGGGGGTTGTGGGTTCGATTCCTGCCTGGCCTGCCTGATTAAGGGTCGACGCCGTCTATTAGGGCGGCGTTTTGACCGTATCAGAATTTTAAAATTAAGTGTGAAGCGAGCTTTTTATCTCAGCCTCACTTAAGAAGGAGTAATCTGTGGCCAAGGGCGAAAAAAATGTTGCCCGTAAGCAACGAAAACCAAATGCCATTCGGCGATACTTCAACGAAACCGTCGGTGAACTCAGGAAAGTTTCCTGGCCTACCAGAAAGGAGGCCTTTAACCTGACCATCGTCGTTGTAATCGTTGTCATCTCTATGGCCATCTTTCTCGGTTCATTAGACTTCATCTTTGGAAAATTTTTCGAATTACTCTTGTTCTAATTGAGAAACAGTATGGAAATTTTAAACCACGACGACCAATCCACGGAGGATATCATTAAAGCCTCTCCTGAAATAGAACCGGCGATGGAAACCCCATCACCGGAGGCTGTAGATTCCGAGGCGGATGAGGTATCTCCAACTGAAGAACAGGAACAAGAGGACGATGGACGAGCCTGGTATGTGGTGCACTGTTACTCGGGTTATGAAAACAAAGTCCGCCACAACCTCGAGCAGCGCATCGAGACCATGGGAATGAAAAACCAAATCTTCGATGTAGTCGTCCCTACCGAAGAGGAAATCGAAGTTAAAGATGGGAAACGACGCACGGTAGAGCGAAGGGTGTTCCCGGGTTATATCCTGGTGAATATGATTTTGGCTGAAGAATCCTGGTATGTAGTTAGGAATACACCTGGGGTGACCGGTTTTGTAGGCATGGGAAACGAACCGACCCCTCTGCGACCGGAAGAAGTCGCCCAGATCATCAAGCGCATGGAAGCCGAAGCTCCTCGAATTAAAGTTACCTTCAAATCCGGTGAGCGAGTACGCATTGTAGATGGACCATTCAACGACTTCCGCGGCACCGTGGCAGAAATCGATATGGAACGCGCCAAAGTACGCATAATGGTAAATTTCTTTGGCCGCGAGACTCCGGTAGAATTAGACTTTTTACAAGTAGAAAAAGCATAGGAATTTTTGTAGATAAAGAGAAAATCAACTTCTGGAAAAACAGAACAGCAATCGTGGGAGGGTATGACTACATCACCCGCTAAAACCACCAAGGAGAAATAATGAAGAAACTCAAAGCGATCATTCGTTTGCAGATTCCCGCCGGGAAAGCAAATCCGGCCCCCCCGATTGGCCCGGCCCTGGCAGGTCATGGGATCAATCTGATGGCTTTCTGCAAAGAATATAATGCACGTACATCAAGCCGCATGGGCGAGATCGTCCCAGCAGAAATCACGATTTACCAGGATGGATCCTTTACATTTATTCTCAAGACTCCACCTGCTGCGATCTTGTTGAAAAAAGCAGCGGGAGTGGAAAAAGGGTCTTCAAACCCACCCCGCGAAATCGTCGGACAGGTTACACGTGAGCAGGTCCGAGAAATCGCCGAGATAAAAATGAAAGACCTGAATGCAAACGATATCGAAGGCGCCATGCGCCAAATCGAAGGTACTGCCCTTAATATGGGGCTGGAAGTGATTGACTAGACCCCAAATTACGTGGGAGGGCAGCAGCTTGCTGCCCATTTGCACCACAAAGGAGAAAAAATGTCAAAGCACGGAAAGAAATATCTGGCCGCAGCGGCCAAAGTTGATAGACACCGAAACTACCCACCCAACGAAGCAATTACGCTCGCAAAAGACACTTCCACGACCAGTTTCGATTCTACAGTAGAGCTACACATCCGGCTGGGTGTGGACCCTCGACATGCGGAACAGCAGGTTCGTAATGTAGTTGTCCTCCCTCACGGTCTGGGTAAGACCGTACACGTACTGGTATTCGCTGATGCTGAGGGTGCGCCTCTCGCTCGTGAGGCAGGTGCGGATACTATCGCAGACGATGAGGTCATAACCCAGATCCAAAACGGATGGACCGGCTTCGATGTTGCAATAGCCACCCCTTCCATGATGGGGAAAGTTGGTCGCCTGGGTCGTATCCTTGGCCCACGTGGTTTAATGCCCAACCCTAAAGCTGGAACCGTTGTGCCCGCTGAAGATCTACCGAGAGCTATTAATGAATCCAAAGCAGGGCGTGTTGAATTTCGTGTCGATAAAACTGCCAACCTGCATGTGCCCATCGGAAAAGTTTCTTTTAATGAAAAGCACCTGTATGCCAACATGGCAGCTGTGATGGATGCGGTAAAGAAAGCCCGTCCGGCCAATACTAAAGGGACATACATTCGTAAGGTCACTCTAACGACAACCATGGGGCCAGGATTAAAAGTAGACCCAGTCCAGGCTCAGAGCATGGAAGACCAGGACTAATCGTGAATTAACAGTAACATTCGCATACGCTTCGCCCGAGACAGCAGGTGCTCTTTAATTTCAGGAGCTTAATTCCCTGCCAAGGTGAAGATCCCTCCACCCGGCTCATCCCATAATGGGGCAGCCAAAAAAACATGGAGAGTCTTTGCCAGGTAGCTCAACGAGGCAAAGACTTTTATTTTGAAAGGAGGATAACGACCTTGGCCATATCGAAGCAAAAAAAAGAGGAACTCGTCACCCAATATGTTGACTGGATGAGCGGGAGCCAGGCTTTCATCTTGACCGAATACGTGGGATTGACCATGAAAGATCTAGATGAATTACGCAAAAAAATGCGCGAAGTGGGCAGTGAGTTCCATATCGTTAAGAATTCACTCTGTAAAGTTGCTTTCGAATCGACAGGTCTGCAGTACCCGGAGAACACCTTCACGGGAAGCAACGCAATAGCATTTGCTTTTGAAGATGCCCCTGGGACGGCAAAAGTCGTCGCTGACTATTCCCGACAATCAGACTTTGTCAAGATCAAGTGCGGTTATCTCGATAACGAGCTGATCAGCTCGAATGAGATCATTGCACTGGCAGAACTGCCACCGTTGCCCGTATTGCGCGCTAAATTACTGGGCACGATCTTAGCACCTGCGACAAAACTGGTTCGTACACTCGCAGAGCCTGCTCGCCAGGTTGCAGCCGTTCTGCAGGCATACGCAGACCAGGATGCAGCTCAGGCAGCATCATAAACATCGAACCGATGTCTGTATTGAATAAACGGCGAGAGGAGTACCTCGTCGGAAACGTAAAAATTTATTAAAACAAAGAGATTTAATTTCTCACAAGGAGTATAAAATGGCGAATTTAGATAAAATGGTTGAAGAACTTGGCTCCCTTTCTGTATTAGAAGCGGCCGAATTGGTTAGTAAACTAGAGGAAGTATGGGGCGTTAGCGCAGCGGCACCCGTTGCTGTCGCCGCTGCCGCTGCAGGCCCGGCTGAAGCCGCTGCACCCGCCGAAGAGAAGACTGAATTCGATGTGGTTATTAATGATGCTGGCCCGAAGAAGATTGAGACCATCAAAGCTATCCGTCAGCTGACCAGCCTGGGTCTCAAGGAGGCCAAAGAGCTGGCAGAAACATCCGGCGGCAAGGTGATGGAAGGTGTCAGCAAAGAAGCCGCTGAGGAAGCAAAGACCAAGCTCGAAGCCGCTGGCGCGACTGTTGAGTTAACCTAGTTCCAACCAAACAACAGGGCACAACAGAATAAGGTTCAGGGCAAAAGACCGGGTTTCCCGAAGGTCCTTTGCCCTGACAATTATAGAGTAAATTTTGTTCCCTGGAGAGTGACCTTTTTTCTTTCTTTAGCCTGTGGTATATTAGTGATATATTAATAATCTACAGGAGGGCTTATGACTGCAAGAATACTGATAATTGAAGATGACGAGGCAATCCTGAAATTTCTGCGTCGTGGTTTGGCGTACGAAGGGTACCAGGTGGATACAGCAACGGATGGACAATCTGGGCTTGCTCTTGCACGAGACAATCCTCCAGACCTGGTTGTATTGGATCTGATGCTCCCAGGTATTGACGGTCTGGAAGTTTGCCGTCGGTTGCGGACCGGAGGACCTGTCCCTATCTTGATCCTCACAGCGAAAGACTCGGTCAACGATCGTATTCAGGGTCTTGACATGGGCGCCGATGACTACATGGTAAAGCCCTTCAACCTGGATGAGCTGCTGGCTCGCATCAGGGCGCTGCTGCGTCGAGCGCAACCCAGCCGGCCGCAAGTCTTGAGATTCGCTGATCTGACGCTGGATACAGGTACTCGTCAGGCCGGCCGCGGAGAACGCGTTATATCTCTCACCGCAAAAGAGTACGAACTTCTTGAGCTCTTCTTGCGAAATCCCCGGCAGGTGCTAACACGTGAAATGATATTTGACCGCGTCTGGGGTTATGATTTCGGCGGCGAGAGCAATATAATTGAGGTCTATATCCGCTATTTACGCCAAAAATTAGAAGCCGAGGAAGAACCCCGCTTGTTACATACGGTGCGCGGGATGGGGTACGTGCTCCGAGAGCCATCCTAGATGCTTCCAGCAATTCTGCGTAAATGGATTGCCTGATTTTTCACACCCAATCCCAATTCAATGTCGCTACGCGCCCGTCTTGCTCTCCTGTACACATTTATTGTCGGGGGTATTCTTCTTCTATTTGGTATGGCGGTGTATGTTGCCGTAAGCATAACACTGACCAGCCAGGTAGATTTACTGCTGGCCAGAACAGCAAAAACTATTGTTAATAACGCCGGTGTAAATTTATTGGGGGAACTGGATATGGACGCTATCCAAGAGCTGGACCTGTCCACAGACGTTTACGTTCAAGTTTGGGATCGGTTCGGTGGTCTGCTGGACAGCTCTTCCAATTTACCCAGGAGTTTCGACATCCCACTAGATTCAGTCGGATTGCGCGCCACAACCCCCACCTACCGGGATATCTACATAAACAATGCACATATTCGTGTCCTGTCAGTGCCGTTAACGATCAGTGGCAGCGAACGAGTAATCGGATATTTGCAGGTTGGAACCAGCATGGCGGTCGTTGATGCCACTCAAAAGACACTGCTGGTGATTTTGCTCATCGCTTCGGTGCTGGCGATGGGTGTGGCTGCGTTTGCGGGTTGGATCAGCACAAGACAGGCTTTACGTCCATTGGAAACAGTCACAGAAACAGCACTTAAAATCACCAGCGCCGACGACCTATCGCATCGCATCCCTTACGATGGACCACCTGATGATGAAGTAGGTCAACTCATCCGGGCATTCAACGATACATTGAGCCGTCTGGAAAATTTATTTGATTCTCAGAGACGATTTCTTGCAGATGTTGGTCATGAACTTCGTACACCACTGACGGTGATCAAGGGTAATATTGACTTGATGCGCCGCATGGACTGCACCGACGAAGAGTCTATGGAAGGTATTGAAAATGAAGTTGGCAGACTGACTCGCATGGTCGGAGACCTGTTATTGCTTGCGCAGGCAGAATCAGGCAGACTGCCCCTAGAACAGCATATAGTCGAGCTTGACACGCTGCTTTTGGAGGCAATGGGTCAGATGCAGGTACTTGCAGGGAATCGATTGAGCTTGAAACTTGGGGAGATCGATCAGGTGCTGGTATGTGGTGACCAGGACCGGCTGAAACAAGTGTTAGTTAATCTCATCGGTAACGCAATAAAATATACACCACAAGGCGGAGAAGTAAACGTTGGACTGGGTAAGGAAAATGACAAGGCAAAAATTGTAGTGAGCGATAACGGTCCGGGAATCCCCGAGGAAGATCTACCTTACATTTTCGAACGATTTTACCGGGGCGAAAAATCACGCACCAGGTCTAAGGATGGGAAAGGATTTGGTTTAGGCCTATCGATCGCTTACTGGATTGTACGGAACCATAACGGCACCATTGAAGTATCTTCTCAAACATCGAAAGGAACGACTTTCTGTGTATGGTTACCGCTCGCTGATAAGGAATGTAAAGAAGAAGTCTGAGCACACATAATTTGGAGCGTTTATTAGAATGGGTGCTTGGGAGCATAGGTATTACTCCCAAGCACTTTTCTTTTTTCATCCATGCAACATGGTTACTTCATCGTCGTCCTGGAGCTGAATGGACCATTGGCTGATTTAGTATTTCCAGTTCGTGCACTGTCGTTCATCCTCATCTGAATTGGGGAGTAGGTGGGTTCAGGTCGAGAGTATCCAGATTCAGACGGGGTTTTAGGTTTCGGTGCAGGGCGGAATGTATCAGCATTAGATGCCGTTGTGCGGGGTTTCATGGAAGGGGCTCCTAATGAACGGGCTGGTTGTGGAGCGGTAATTTTTCTTGAGCGTGCTTTTTTCGGTGCATTCCCAATACTTGACTGGCTGAACAATCGATCTCCGGCTACGGAAAAAGTGCCGATAATGAGTACGCGGATCAACCAGACCAGGACGGCTACAAATATTGGCACCATCCTCAGTAGAGTTTCACGTTCTACTACAGCATTTCCAATCGTTTGGTGATTCAATATTGCAATTGAAACACCCCACCAGGTCAACATGGCGTTCATAGTAGCTGCCAGCAACCATGCACCGAATAAGTACCAGGCTTCATTCCTATCCTGGGCGCCATCCTCTGGGGTGAACAACCTTGCAATTCCAGCAAAGTCGATACCGCAAAATGCGACTGCAAGAATCGTAGCCCAGCCGATGCCAAAGAAGCTCAAATCACCCAATAAATCGTTGAGCGCAAAATCGGTAGTGCTGAAATTAAACGCCTCAAATGCGATCAGAGCAAACACAATGATTACTCCAAAAGCCAATCCGCGCTGCAGGCGAAAATTCTGAAACACGTTACTCTTGTACTGGCTTCGATAGCTATTCTTATTCATATTTAGCCTCCTAACTTGACTAGAAACGATCGGTTTACAGGTTGCCTGGCGTTCAGGTTTGACATTTCAACGCATTGTGTGTATAATATAGAACAAATGTTCTGTTTTGTCAAGGGTGTTTCACTCTTTATTTCCCACTAACTAGAACATCGGTTCTAATTATATCACAGACTACTTATCGATGATTGGAGGATCACATGTTTAGAGGACCTGCGCTGGTCATACAAGGATCTATCTTCGGAAGTGTTTTACTGGTAATTTTCCTCTTGGTGGCAACTGCAGGAGCTTCTTACCCTGCCCCACTGGCTCAACTAAATGGAGAGAACCAACAGGATCCAGATATCTTGGATGAAACACATCCGACCGAGGACGAGGGGGTACCTATCGAACAGGCGGCCAATACCAACGGCTCCTGCTCTATCAGCGAGCAGTATCCTGAAAGTATCTTGCAGTGGTGTGACCTGATCACACACTACGCAGCCAAAAGAAGCCTCAATCCCGATCTTGTCGCAGCACTCATCTGGCAGGAAAGCGGAGGTAATCCCGTTGCTTATTCGCAAAGCGGCGCCGTTGGTCTGATGCAGGTGATGCCGAGTGATGGTATAGCTGCAACCTTCATGTGTATAAACGGACCATGCTTCAGTAATCGCCCAACGATCGGCAAATTACAAGACCCAGAATTTAATATATCTTATGGTACAAAAATGTTAGCCGGTTTGTTCTCAAAAAATGGGAACATGCGCGATGCTCTCAAATCTTATGGACCGATGAATGTTGGATATTACTACGCGGACAAGGTGCTCGGCATTTTTGAGAGGTATGGATATCATTGAGCCACGACCAGAATCAACACCAAACTTGAGCAGGTATAAATACAGCGTCTTCCTGATAGGATTAACCACCAGGTGAAGTCAACATTTTATTCTGAGATCAGGTGAAAATGTAATTGTGGAATATCCTGATAATCTCCCCCATTAAGTATCAGCCGGTAACCTGCTCGTTCCAGTTCGAATTCTTCAACAAGACTGGTCACACAAGAAAATAAATCCTGTAAAAATTGTCGGTCACCATCGTTCAGCTCACCCAAATTTCGAACAGCTCTCCTTGGCACCAGAAGTATATGGATGCGATAACTTGGTTCAGGATGGTTGAACGCCACTAATGTATCAGTTTCCCGAAGTGTCTTTACCGGCAGAATACCGCTCATATGATTAAATACCAGTCCAACCAGGCGTTTCCCGATGTACGAATTTGCGATCCGGTACAAATTCATCACTCACTGCTCGTCAACACAATAGAAATTTACGTGAAAATCTACGAATTTCCCCTCCTGGTAATAGAACTTTGCCGAGAAAAAACCCGGCTGCTCTAACCATGGAATAAATACCCTGTCCCCTTCCCACAGATTCAAGTCAAGCAGTTCCGAATCGGGGATCCAGGCCAGGTTCCCCTCCTCTGACTCAATTAGCTCTCCCTCGTAATTATTAATCACAAAAACAAAAGCGTACCAATCTTCATTATTAGCAAATTGCGGAAAGGTTAGGAGCCCTTTCAGTTCCATACGTGTCGCCAGCAATCCGGACTCCTCTTGAATCTCACGCATTGCACATTCTTCGGGCGACTCCCCGGAGATGAACTTTCCACCCAACCCGTTCCATTTTCTCTGGTGCATATCATTTTCTTTCTTTACGCGATGGATCATTAAAGTTTTTCCATCACGTCGCACATAACACAAGGAAGCGAAGATCATCTCGACTCCCAGGGATTTTGCATGGTCTGGATCAATATAGGAGTACCGATCTTGATATTGGGTTTTCTGCTCAACAACCAAATCACCAAATCAGCGATATCTTCCGGGTAGAGACACTTGGAGTGATCCAGTCCGGGAGCACTTTCTGTCATTTCGGTGACCACCATGCCCGGGCAAATCGTGTTCATGCGGATGTTCAATTCCTGGTTTTCACACTGGATGTATTCACCAAGTGCGTTTAAGGCATGTTTGGATACTCCATAGGCACCGTTGCCAGGATAATATTCCAAGCCGGCCTCGGAACTGATGTTGATAACATGCCCGTTCTCCTGCTTGCGCATGTAAGGAAGCACAGCTCGAGCCATAAGAAACGCCCCGTGCAGATTTACGTCCATGACCCGCGTCCACAAGGTCACATCATGGGCGTGGATTGGTCCGGCTCCACCAATACCGGCGTTGTTGATCAGTATATCGATCCGGCCATATTTATCGAGTGCCGCTTTTACTACCCGGTCCACGTCATCGACCTGGGAGACATCGGCCTTCAATGCAATGGCCTCACCTTGATGCTCTATAATACTGTCGATCGTTTCCTTCAGACGTTCCTCACGTCTGCCGCACAAGATAACCTTTACTCTTTCACCAGCAAGCGTTAGGGCTACGCCCTGCCCAATCCCGGTTCCTCCTCCGGTAATAATTGCGACTTTATTCTCTAAGGCGTTCATAACGTTTTTCTCCTTCTAACGTAATTGAGTCAAATACCTTCTTTGGAAGTCAAGAATAGGGCACACCTTTGCACCCTGCAATCCCTGGTCGGATCGTCATGCAGATCATTTTCAACAGTTACGATCAAGAGACGTCACCACGCAAGTTATAGTTCACCAACCGCTTCCTGACCAACGCTGAAGATTTATCCATGGTACAGCCCTGGAATACCTCGTCGCCGGTAGTCTCAAAAGCAATTCCCAAATTATGCCGGCGGCCATCATCTATCGACCGGAAGTGGATGCTCCATTGCGACGGTGCAATTTCTTCTACTCTCTCCAATACAAAGTCAGCCAATCCAAGTCTGCCAGTCTCCCCTCTCAGGTAATATTCCGCGACCTGGACGGGTTGATCGTAACACGTGCGACCACGTAATATCTCCAGGTTTACTTCTCCTCGCCGGCAGTATTGGATAACTTGAGCGGCGTCTTCTGGATCGACGCGCCCGTACATTACCCCCTGCGGCAGGCAGATTACGTTCGTGGCGAAGCGATGACCACCCATATGGCTGGACTGCCAGACAGAGCCTCCCGCGAGTTTGAACAGTTCACGATAGACAGGTATTCCAAACTTTGAACAACATGCATCCCTGCGACCATGAGTACAGACGAGGAACAAGGGCTTTTCCCGGAGGCTTGTTTGATACTCCCTCTGACCAGATACGATGGCTGCGAAATCCAGGTCAAGCAGCTGTTTATAATCATCGATCCGGAATTGGTAGAGGGAGGGATCGGACTCCCTGACTGCGGCAACATACAGCCAGATTCCACCACCGGAATCTGATTGGAACGACTTATCCGTATCAACAGAATTCGCCCCGTATTGACCTGTACTCCTGATCAGCAGAATTTTACTATTCTTCAAGAGCTTGACGCTGCTTATCAGGTATTCCTTTACCGTTCCTTGCAGATCACTCTCTTCGAACGCACGCAATCCCCATTTCCCACGATATTCGATCAGCACATAAAAATCGGTCCGACCTGCTGTACCAAAAAGGGGCTCATCTCTCTCGTTAGAGAGCAACGAACAGTAGATATGAGCGTGGTGATCGAGATCATTCGTCATCATCATCAGCTGGATTATTAATTAAGGCTGAGGATCAGGGTTAAAAGAGAGACGTTCCGGCGGGAACGTCTCTCGCTGATCAGTATTCTATAGCGCTCATCATAAAACTTGCGGATAAGCGTTTACTCTTCCACACGTCTGCCGGCGTGGCGATCGATGTGCATAATGCCGGGTTTTTGATCCCCAACCATTTTGAGTTGGTCGACCATCATACCGGAATTGCTCTCCTCTTCGACCTGCTCTTCGATGAACCAGTGCAGCATCACCTGAGTGGCGTAATCCTTTTCCGCCTGGGCGATCTCATAAAGTTGGTGGATCAATCCGGTCACCTTCTGTTCGTGTGCGTAAATCATCTCGAACGTCTCGAGGGGCGTCCCATACTCTATGATGGGCTGCTCAATCGCATGCAGCACAACCCGACCTCCACGCTCGTTGACATAATCAAAGAGTTTCATGGCGTGTTCCACTTCCTCGGCTGACTGCATACGGGTCCACTCAGCGAAGCCCGGCAGGTTCGCGGCCGCAAAGTGAGCCGACATCGCCAGGTAGAGATATGAGGAATACAGCTCATCCTTTATTTGTTCATTGATCGCATCTTGTACCGTTTTGTTTAGCATTAAATGCCTCCTAAATGTATTGTAATACCTTGAATTCTGTGTCTACCAAGAAACTCGTTTTCGTCACATGGAAGACAAACTATCACTGTAAATTTACCTGCTGATTTTTCAACCTGAGAAATCCACAATTAAGCATACAGGCTTCCAGGGAGGTGCAAATATTTGGATCATACACCATCCGTATCAAACAAGAATTGTACCTCATAAACTATGCAGTGGAAAAATTAAAAGCCCAGGTCTTTCAATATAGCGTCTTCAGTTCTCCTGCCAGAACTCTTCGCGGATTCTCCCAACACCTCCTGCCAGAATTTATCGTCATATCGTCTTGAACGAACCGGCAGGGGCATCGGCACACCCCAACCCAACAACAGCACTTCCTCCTTGGGCTGTAAGCGAGCCAACATACCGCGCAGCGCTTCCCGACCAGCCAATCCTGAGAGCACGGCACGAATATCGTCGTCATCGCCCAGCCAACCGGAAACACGCGTACCTAATTGTGACATCACCTCATCATAAATCTGCGACGGACGCTGATCTACGATCAACAGAGTAACATAATATTTGCGCATCTCACGCGCGATCGTGCTGAAGGTCGTCTGGTTGGCCATTTCGCGGTTGAGCAGCTTGTGTGCCTCCTCCACTACGATCACCAACGGGCGCGGTTCTCCCTCTCCACTGGTGCGGAATTCGTTCGTTCGCTTTTCCCAGGCCCGGCGGATACGGCGCGTGAGCAGATTGCTCACCAGCAGGTAATCCAGGTCACGTTCAAACTTTCCAAACGACAACACGATGTGCTGACCGGCTTCCAGCGCTTTTATAATCTCTCCGATGGCGTCGCTGGCCGGTTTTTCGACGATGTATGGAAGGCGAAAGACTCGACCCAGTTTTGAATGCAATCCTTCTGCTGCCATAATATTTACGCCAGCCGAGATCGCCCAGGCAGCCACGCTCCCAGGAGCGTGTATTTTCTTGCCTTCGGCGTCTTCCATCATTGCACCGCTCTTCATCGCCCGGAACTCAGAAAACCAGTCACTAAGGCCGAAAGTAGCGATCAATGCCTCTAATGTCGTGGGAGTGGTCTCCTTCAAGTTCAACTCCCGCGTCAGCATCTCAATATCCTCCGGCATGATATCGCTCTCAGCGACTTCCAGGTTGAAGTCCGGGGCCTGGTTGCGTACCATTGCTCCACCCCCGAGCCCGACTACCCGTAAACGACCGGGGAACTTGGACCTCAGGCCAACAACCCGCAGCCCTGTATCGGAGGCAGTATCATCGTACCCATACTCGTTGTGCATATCGTAGACCAGCACCGATGCTTTGTTGTAATGAATCAGACCCGCCATGATGATCCGGGTCAGAAAAGATTTGCCCGTACCAGTCGCACCGAACACACCCGATGAACGCTGTATGAACTTTTCCAGGTTAAGACAAACCGGATGACCCTGCTCCCGCGTATATCCGACGATGAAATTTTCAGGCTTTTCGCTCTTACCAAATATCTCTGCGATGTGCCCTGGTCCTGCAAGTTCGACCAACGCGTGGTGTGCAGGGACTGTCTTGACCGGTAAAACTCGAGGCTGCTCGCGCAATCCCAGGTCGATCTCTTCACGCCAACGCTCGTACGCCGGTGATCCAGGGTCCGGTCCCTGCTCCAGCATCAATGCCGGAAGCACTTCCAGGTTGGTGAACAAGGTCTGCCCATGCAGCATGCGCGCAAGATCCAGCGGCAGCCGGGATTCGCTCTGTTCATCGGCAAAGCGCGGATCGGTTGTCCCCAGCTGCAGATCGATCACCAGGCCGTAAAACTGCCAATCCCCGCTTCTGATGACTACAAACGCCCCCTCCTGCACATCCTGTGAGGCCACCGTCAGCCGCACCCTCAGGTTCTCCTTCAACCCTCCAGCAACTACATATCCAATCGAAGAATAGTTGTTTTCCATAAGTGTGACCTTTATTTGAACCACCAAGTTCTTTGTTCCACTTCTTCAGGTATCGGCTCGAATATATTATCTTTCTGCGGGTGTCCTGGTTAGTGAAAAATCGTGTGCCAATTATTGCGCAGCTGCTTGAACATTCTCACAAATCTGAAATGGCCGATAGTACGCTCATAAGGGCTGCGTAATCATCACGCAGAATGGTGATCAGCTCTTGGGTGGCGGCTTCAAACCAGCCGGCGTTTCCGCAAGACAGGTGAGCCTGGCGAGCTTGTCTCAGGTGGGCTGCCAGGAGCTCTTCGGTCGGGATATCCCGATTCCGAAGCACGTGCCGGAGATAACCGAAGCGACCAACAGCGGTGAATTCGCATAGTTCCCGTTCATCGCACAGGTAAATTGTGTCCAGGCTGAGTGCAGGACGCGGGGGTAGAAGGTGATAAATGCGTCCCCCTTCTCGATACCCCACGGTCATCACGCTCACCTCGATCGGCACGTTGCGGTTTTGACGGTTATCTGCGATGATGCTCTCTTCCACGTTTTCCGCGGTCACCAATTGGCGCACTAATCCATCGTCATCGATGTGAATATCGTGTATCAGCCCATAAATCTGGTAATCACCCTCCAAGGGAACGCGTATCAGGGCTCCAAAAGACGGGCTATCCAATTGTGCAACCCGGCACCCCACTACAAATCCAGCGCTGCCAGCGCGCAGCAAACGTCCGATTTCAAGATCCATCATGCTTTATACCTCGTCCTTCCCTGGAGATCCTTGAATGCCTGTTTATCCGATATCTCACCAATTTCCACTCCCCGACGGCGTAATTCCTGGACAATCATCTGGGTAACCTGTTCTTTCTCCTGCATGGTTACGACTGCCGTCTCATGAGCTCTATGGAGCAGGTAGGGGTAAGACCTGCGCCCTATGATGCGGCACTGTTCAACCAGGACGGCGTGCAGATCATCCAGCTGTTGGGGGTTCTCAACCACCCAGGCTGGCACTTCTACTCGGGCTAACCAGGGCCGGCCCGGTAAGCCGACGTTCAGGTAAAAGAAAAACAACGCTAAATCATCAGGATAGCTTTTCGCTGACTTGGCTTGAATGGCGAAAACCGCCGAGCGTTCTCCCGGCTGGAGCAGTTTGCGAAACAACCAGAAGTCAGTAACCCCGCGCAAAGGGAAGCTCCCTTTGACCTGAGGTAATTCATTTTCTTCCAGCAGCATCACTTCGAGTAAGCGCAGCACAAGATTAGCCGCCGGTTTATCAACATATCCTGCCGTGGCTACTCCCATGTCACGAAGATCGGCCAGGACGGCAAGGTATTTTTCTAAAATGCGGCTATAAATCAGCGCATCACTACCTTCCCGCGATCCCCACAGCTCCATTGGTCCATCCGTAAAAGAGATCACCGGACCAGGGAGATCCTTTGACAGTTCAACCAGAATTTGACGCTCGCTAAAATCACGCTGCAGCGCTAGCCTGCCGTCGGTCATAATTCCGCCGTCGGTGTACAGGTCATCCCCATAGAACAGCTTTGTGCTGACCAGAGTCGCTGGAGGTTCAGGAGAACTGCGCTCCATCTGGATGGCGCCCACGTTGATCAGGCAATAATTCACTTCGGCATGGCGGTCCGGTGCGATCTGTGAGCCGTCCGCCGCCAGGATCGTCGCCTGTACCGGCAAGGAGGGTTGCGGGAAGCGCCCATCCAGAGGCTCCGGTGCACGCGTTGGTTGATGGACCGACAGCGCACATCGCAGATTGGGATCGTGGCTGCGGACGACCTGCTCGACCCGCCGGTCAAGCTGCACGTATTGGCTTGCATAAGTTTCGAGCAGTTCCCAGGCGCGTTCACGCAGCAGAGCGCGTTCTTTTGCCCGCTCAGGCGCATTTTGGCCAAATTTAATAACTTGCTGTCGAACCAGTTGAAAATCCAATGCCATCGAACACCCCTAACAGAGCTACTGATCCTTGCATTGAAGGCTAAGCACAATCAGCGATCAAAGAACACAAGAGACGTTTTGTAACTTATGCAACGATCAGTAATATGATTGTGTAGATTTTCTTGTGTAATTATTGTGTGCGTCTGCGATGCACACAATAATTACACACATTTCAGTACACAATCGCTAATATTTGTTCCATTGTAAAACCAACCCTCAACAAGGGCAAGGTCAAACGCCTAATCTGCCAACGCTGTTCCTAACTTGTAAAAATTTCTAGGCAATAATTGACGTATGGGGAGGGACATGGATAACAATAGTGACTTTCAATCTTGCGTAGTTTCGCCACCTGTTCTCACGTCAGCCGAAAATAGAGGTACAATTCGACCGATGGCTGCCATAACCACACCTTTCAACTCCCCCTCCGCATCCAGCCACGTGCGTCCCTTTGAACCCCGGGGCGATATGGGCGCGGTTGCCGACCTGATTGAACGATGTTTTTTAAACACCCTGGATGATGATGGAAAGCGCTATTTGCGCCAGATGCGGGAAATGGCTCGCAATCCCGGTATTATACGCTGGGTATCCATGGGCGCCGAACTCAGCGGATCTCCGATCATCGGCTATGTGTGGGAAGATGATGGGCAAATCATCGGCAACGTAAGTCTGGTCCCCTATCGCTTAAATGGACGGCCCCACTACTTGATCGCCAACGTAGCCGTACATCCGGATCACCGCAGGCAAGGGATCGCGCGTAGTTTAACCTGGCAGGCAGTTGAACATGCGCGAGCCAAGGGAGCTCTGGACATCTGGCTGCATGTGCGTGAGGAGAACGACACGGCCTTCTTGCTTTACCAGGAATTGGAATTCTTTGAACGAGCCCGGAGGACGACATGGCGCAACCATCGCGAGTTTTCCCGCCTGGAAACGCCACCTGGAATAAAATTGGGAGCGCGATTGGCGTCTCACTGGCCAATCCAAAAAACATGGCTGGACCAGACCTACCCCCCCGAACTTTGCTGGCACCTATCCCTCAATCAAGGTATGCTTCGTTCCGGTTTCTGGGGTGCAATAAACCGGCTGTTCAGCGCCCAATTTATCCAGCAATGGGCTGCACAACGAAATGACCGACTGCAGGCCGTCGTATCCTGGCAGGCGACCTCCACAAGAGCAAATGCGCTGTGGTTGGCAGCGCCACCTGATAACGATGAAGAGGCCGTGCTTGCCTTATTGATTCACGCCCGGCGGAAAGTCCCCACACGCCGCCCACTTGTACTGGATTATCCAGCTCATCAGCACAAAAATGTGCTCCAATCGGCTGGCTTTTACGAACACCAGACATTGATCTGGATGCGTTTGGAGCTTTAAACATAGGCCGCGCCGTTATAATTTAAAACTCATTTGACTTTCTATCCGACTCGGCGTATACTAGGAACAACAACGGAGTAATAGATTTGCGAAGTGTAAAAACGATAAAGCCAAAAAAATATAAGAAAAAAGAGGCACGCGCGCGCGTGCCTTTTTGTTATCTACTGATTGTTGCATAAGTTACTAAACATCTATTGCGTTGTTTGATCGCTGATTGGGTTTAGCCTTCAATGCAAGGATCAGTAATTATCGAAAGGAGACCAGAACCATGGATTACGGAATGATTGGAAAGATAGAAAAATCCAAAAGATACGCAGAAGAACGTGACCGAATCCACATCAAAGCACTTACAGTAACGTTTGACGGTGCGAACAACCCGCACACAGTATATTTTAAAGATGGTGTCTGGCAGTGTGATTGTGATTTCTTTCAAACCCGCGCGCGCTGCAGCCATACATTGGCGCTTGAGATTATCCTTGAAGGTATGCTCCCGGAGATCGTGGAAGGCTGAATGGGCTCCTTCTTCCAACGAATACAAAGCTTCGATGTACCAAAAACGAGCCCCGACCGGGGCTCGTTTAGATTAATCCACCCACCAAATTGGTTCTTCGCACCCAGTACCCAATAACCTCGCCTGCCGTCATTCCCCCCAAGCGATAGCGACCTTCCATCCATACCCTCCTTTTTTTACGAGTGATCGTTAGTACGTTAGCTGTGAATAGTTTCCACAAAAAACAAGAAAATCTCACTCAAAGCCTCAAAGGCGCAAAGATTTTTGGTTGTCTTTCTTCGTATTCTTGGCGTTTTTGTGTGAGGCTAAGTCTTTTTGGTTGTCTTTCTTAGTGTTCTTGGCGTCTTTGTGTGAGGCTAAATTTTTTTGGTTCTGGCTTGATAGCGAAGCGACCTTGTCCAGGTTAGGCGAGTGAAGTTCAAATTGTGATATGATCGCTCGTAACACTGGCAGGTTTCGGGAGCGCTGCCTGGACAATCAGGTTTGAGCAACAAGTCTGCGCGGCAGTAATCAAATCGCGATCGCGAACTACCCGGCAATGTACACAAACAATAAATTGAGATGAGATGAACACAGCCATATCGCAGCAGGGATTGGTGCGTTTTTTAGCCCTCATCCCTGCCTACAACGAAGCAAGGCGCATCATCCCCGTCATCCATGGGGCGCTCGAACACCTGCCCGTGCTGGTGGTGGACGATGGTTCCTCGGACAATACCGCAGCCGCGGCCGAATCCGAGGGAGCGTTGGTCCTTCGGCAGGATCCAAACCAGGGCAAGGGAGTCGCTTTACGCGCCGGTTTTAAATCCGCCCTCCACGGCGGATACCAGGGTGTCTTGACTCTGGACGCCGACGGCCAGCACGACCCGTCCGAGATTCCCGCCTTCCTGGAGAAGTACGTCAGTACACAAGCCGACCTGGTCATCGGCGCACGTGACTTCAGCCAGATCCCGCCCCTCCGGCGTCTGGCCAACTCACTGGGACGCATCACCTTCTCCTGGGCAGTGGGGCAGGACATCCCCGACAACCAATCCGGATATCGCCTGATCAGCCGCCGGCTTTTGCAGGAATTATTAGACAGCCAGGAAGGTGGCTTCGAGTTCGAAGTCGAAATGATCAAGGTGTGCATCAAGCGCGGCTACCGCCTGGAATGGGTGCCCATCCGCACCATTTACGCCGACGAGTCCAGCCATATCTCACCCCTGAATCACGTGCGGAACTTCCTGAGAGTGGTCCTGCAAACACGCCGCGACATGCGAGCGTAGACCAATCAATAATCCCAATGTTCACCCACCTCCACACCCACTCCTACTACTCTTTCCTGGAAGGCATCCCCTCCCCAACCGAACTGGCGCAGTCGGCAGCCAGGGACGGTATGGGTGCTTTCGCACTGACCGACCACCTATGGCTCACCGGCGCGGTCGAGTTTTACACTGCCTGCCAGGATGCCGGGGTGCGTCCCATCCTGGGCCTGGAGCTGGACGTGGACTTACCGCCGGATATTGCGCCGCCCGATCAGGTAAACGCCCCAGGTCGTCTGGTTCTATTAGCGCAGGACCGTTCGGGATGGTCCAGCCTCTGCCGGCTGAGCAGCGCCGCCCTGAGCGACTCGCAGCACCCCTCCGGTGCTTCCCTACCCCTCGAGAAACTGGCACAGAACACAGAGGGGCTGCTTTGTCTCTCCGGAGGTGTGCTCGGTCTGGCAAACCGGCTCGTCAGTCGGGGTTTCGAGCGCGCCGCCAATGCCTGCCTGGAGCGCCTGAAAGAGCTGTTCCCCGATCGCCTGTACGTAGAATTACAGGTCCACACCCCGACTGATGAAACCTGGAACGCCAGGTTGGCTTCTCTGGCAGAACGCCTGAGCCTGCCTGCGGTTGCCACGCACAATGCTTTTTACCTGGACCGAGAACAGGCTGCGCTGCAGCACCTGGTGACGGCTATACGCAAAAATACGCCCATCGACTCCCTGCCGCAGCAGGCGCACGCTCCCGAAGGCGCCTATCTACCGACCAGAGCCGAAATGAGCGCTCGCTTCGTTAATTATCCGGGTGCCATCGCCAACACCGGCGAAGTCGCCGAACGCTGCCGCCTTGAACTTCCCTTAGGAGAAACACACTTTCCGCTGCTCACCTTACCAGAAGGCCAGTCGCCCATCCTGGTCCTACGAGATAAAGCTGAACGAGGCGCTCGCCGGCTGTATCCAAATCCTCCACCCGAAATTCGAGCGCGCCTGGATCACGAACTATCCGTGATTGAAAACTTAGGCTACGCCCCCCTCTTCCTGGTGATGGAAGACATCATCGCCTTTGCACTTCGGAAAGATATTCCCATCTCATCGCGCGGGTCGGCAGCTTCCTCGTTGGTGGCGCACTGCCTGGGTATCACTTCTCCCGATCCGATGCGCCTGAACCTGTACTTCGAACGATTCCTGAATCCGGCGCGGGCCACACCACCGGACATTGACACCGACCTGTGTTCACGCCGCCGCGACGAAGTCATCCGCTACGTCTACGAACGATACGGGCAAAACCAGGTCGCCATGGTGGCTACCATCAACCGCTTCCGGTCCCGGTCTGCCCTGCGCGAGGCAGCCAAGGCTTGCGGCTTGCCGCCGGAACAGGTCAAGAAACTCGCCGATGGGCTTCCGCGACGCTGGTACGGACCGCCATCCAGGGGCAGAAAGGGCGATGACCCGTACGCCGAACTGGCCAGCCGCTACACTTCTCCTGTGCACAAGCGCATCTTCCAGTATGCCAGCGCCATCCTGGGCTTCCCACGCCACCTTTCCATCCATCCTGGTGGCATCGTGATCGCCCCTGGTCCCATGAACGACATAGTGCCTACACAACTGGCGACCAAGGGCATGGTCATCACCCAATTCGACCTGCATCCAATCGAGGACCTGGGCCTGGTGAAGATTGACCTGTTAGGCATCCGCGGTCTGACCGTGCTGAACGATGTCGCCCAACGCTCCCAATTGGACCCGGCCCGACCTTCCAAACATCGGGTCCTGGAGTTCCTGGACTCCATCCCCCAGGATGATCCAGAGACATCAAAGATGGTTGTCCAGGGGCGTACGATTGGATGTTTCCAGATCGAAAGCCCGGGCATGCGTGCAACCTTACAAGAGATCCAGGCTCGCAGCGTAGATGACATCATGGTCGCCCTGGCTCTCTATCGACCCGGACCCTTGACCGGAGGCCTGAAGGACGCCTTTGTGCGCCGTCACCGTGGACAGGAGTCGGCCTCCTTTCTGCACCCCTCCCTTGAACCTTTACTGGCAGATACCTACGGCGTGATCCTCTACCAGGAGCAGGTGTTGCGTATCGCCCACGAATTGGCCGGCCTGAGCCTGACCGATGCTGATCTGCTGCGCAGGGCCATGAGCCACTTTGACCCCGGCAAACAGATGGGTACACTGAGGGAGAAGTTTATCGATGGTGCAGATGAACGAAACAAGGTCCCTGAACAAACAGCAGTGCGGGTTTGGGAGCTGATGGCTGCCTTCGCCGGTTATGGATTCCCCAAGGCGCACGCCGCATCCTATGCCCAGATTGCGTGGCGAGCCGCATGGTGCAAGACACATTATCCAGCGATCTTCATGGCGGCGATGCTCGCCAACTGGGGCGGCTACTACAGCCAGCGTGTTTACCTGATGGAAGCTCGCCGATTGGGGTTTCCCATCCAACCGCCGCATATTAACTTCGCCCGGCGTGAATTCAGCGTCGCTTACGTGGATGAAAAACCGGTATTGTTCATGGGATTGGACCAGGTCCGGGATCTGACGAAACGCACCCAGAAGCGCATCCTGAGCGCCCGATCGTTCCATTCCCTGCAGGATTTTCTCACGCGGGTCGATCCCCGCCCGCTGGAAGCAGAAAATCTGGTGAAAATTGGCGCCCTGGAGGGGTTGGGCACCCTCCCGGGTATGCTGAACCAGATCGACCGCAGAAGCTGGCGCGGGGGTCAGCTGTCTCTCTTCTCTATGCTGGATGAAGGCGCAGAAGATTGGTCATTGGAACAAAAAGCAGCCGCGCAGGAGGCCATTTTGGGAGTGAGCCTGGTGGCGCATCCACTTGAGCTGCACGCCCAGCAGATCCAAGAAGCGGGCGCCATCACAACACTGGAAAGCACCTCCCGGGTTGGGGAACAGGTCCTCGTGGCAGGCATGCGCCAGACGTGGCGGCGCAGCACAACCCGCTATGGCAGTTCCATCTACATCATGTCCTTTGAGGATTTAGAGGGTGTGTTGAACGTGATGATCCCACAGGAAGTCTACCGGCGCTCTCGAAATGAAATCTCTGGACCAGGACCTTATTTTGTTGAAGGCACCGTCGAACTGGATCAAGAACGGGGTGAGTCCTTCATCCGGGCTGCGCGCATTGTGGCGATCACCTGACCCCGCAAAAAAATAAGAGGGGATGCCCGGGTCTGGTTTGTCCGCACTTTTATCGGGCGAAGGAGTGCCTCAGATCACACAAAAAACTGCACTTCTCTTCTCCCCGATCACTATGGTGATGATATCCAACAGACAAGCAGTTCGACTAAGTAAAGACACAAAAGTTCTGATGAATGTCATCCTGAGGAGCGTTCTTTGCGACGAAGGATCTCAGCCTGGCCATGAAGGAAATCCTTCGCCAAGTTTATCCTAAGCCCGTCGAAGGGCTCAGGATGACGCTAAAGAATATTTATGATCGTACTTAATGTGGACACCGTATCGGTAACCCGGCTCCCGACTGCATAATCACTTCCAATATGCTATACTTGCCGCGTGAATTCAAACCCTGAAAGAGAGGACCTATAATATGAGCTCAAAAACAGATTACACAAATGAAGAATGGACAACAGTGCTTTCCGCAGCATATTTTTCAGCCTTGCTGATCATCGTGTCTGATTTAAACGTTGCCTTTTTCAAGGAGCTCGCTGCTCTGAGCAAGGCGATCATGGGCTCTGGAGCCGAGTCGGAAAGCGATCTGATTAAAGCCATCGCACTCGACTTTTCGTCCAAAGAAACGCAGGAAGAGATCAAACCCGAACTTGAGAAAATTCAAAACCAGAAGGATCCACAGGCTTTAAAGGACTCAATGCTTGAAAGCATTACCGGTGCTGCCGATCTGGTCAAGGCCAAATCAGCAGAGGACGGCAAAATCTATCGCAATTGGTTGTTCTATCTGGCACAAAAAACTGCCGAAGGATCTAAGGAAGGCGGCTTTCTTGGTATAGGCGCAGTCCGGATCAGCGATAGAGAACATTCAGCTCTCGACGAGCTGGCCCTGGCCCTGGGCGTCACGGACGAGTAAGTGTCCTACCGCTGATATCCCCCACAATCCTGCTGACTACCTCACCTGCGGCGCGTTCGACTTCCCGGCTGAGAGATGCGCCGTGATCGAATTGCCCCCCTTCAACACCATAGAGGATTAATTTTCGAGGAAGCTGCCCAAGCGCTCGAGCCATTTCAACCGCCTCAGCCACACTGAAGGCGTGCGTAGAACAGCCGAAGAAACCGCCTGGCAGGGCACCCTGATTGGCATCCATGCGGTAGATCCACCCCGAGCGTCCACCTGGCTGCACGGCATCTGCGATGTAAACTCGATCAGCCGAGGAGAACAGCTCTATCAGTGCCGCACCTTCCCCGCTTTCTTGCCGGGTGATCACTCCCGGCAGCCCAAGTGCCGCCACCCGGCGCGCGACGTGCAGCCCAACGGCATCGTCGCCGCGGAATTCGTTTCCAATACCAATTACCAGTGAAGAATCTTCCATCGCAACTATTTAATGTTCAACGCCTATGAACCGCTCCAAAACCGGTGATCGTTTACCCGGGACATGCAGCCTGAGGTTTTGCGCCTTTTATTTTTCGATACAACGTCCACAAGGGGCTGTAAAGTTTACTCCCGTACGACGTTGAGATTCAAGAAATGGGTAGAACAGGAAATACACGGGTCGTAACAACGAACCAGCTGCTCACATTTCAACGTTGCCTCTTCCAGCGGCAGCGAGAGCACCTCGGGAACGAACTGCCATAGATCATCTTCGATGCGTCTCAAGTTCTGAGATGTGGGAGGCACGATATTTGCCGAAGCGATCAACCCCTTTTCATCCACCTGGTATTGGTGATATATCAAGCCGCGTGGAGCCTCGGTGACGTGAGCGCCAGCTCCGGGGTTCATTACCTGGGGCAGTACACCTCGGCTGGGCCGCACTTCTTGGTAAGCCTTAACCAGTTGGAGCGACTCTTCAAAGGCATGCACAATTTCTAGACCGCGCGCGATCAAGCTGAAGAAGGGGTTTTTCAAAGGCAGGCTCAGTCCAACTTCTTTCGCCAGAGATCGGGCGTGTGGTGATAGACGTTCAAAGTTTAGGTTCAAGCGCGCCAATGGTCCCACGAGATAGCTGCCCCCGCCATCTGTGCGGCTGGAGTGCAGGGCATTGGAGTGAGCCACATGCTCTTCCCGGAAGTACTGCTCGAATTCTTCCACCGGGATGTTCAATCCCTCAGAAGATCGCACTGAACCTTCAATGATGGCGTATTCATCGAGGTGGCTCAGGCCGACAAACACATAGTCGCTCTCGAAATCTGGGTAGTCCAGCCTGGCCGCCCAGCGCACCGTCTCTATGGCGGCCTCCAGACCCCATTCCAGGTCTGGGAGCAAGGCCTGCAGTTCTGCGCAGCGTGGGGCACGTGTAAACCCACCCACGCACAGAGAAATGGGGTGGATTTCGCGGCCGCCGATTAGTTCCATCATGTGGTTGCCGATCTTTTTCAAACGCAGGCCACGCTCCACGATGGGTCTCAGTTCCGGCACTGCGGCCATCTCTATGGCTGATTCATAGCTCAAAAAATCTGGCGCGTGGAGCATGTATACGTGCAGGGCGTGGCTCTCGACCCATTCACCGAGGTAGATCAACCGGCGCAGCTGTTGCACACCTGGGGGAACAACAACGCCGAACGCTTTTTCCAGTGCACGGGAGGCGGTCATCTGGTATGCAATCGGGCAGATCCCGCAGATACGTGCCACGATGTCCACAACTTCCTGGCAGCCGCGCCCGCGCAGGAAGGCTTCAAAAAAACGTGGCGGCTCGAAGATATTGAGCTGCACCTCCGTCACCCGGTCATTAGATATTTTTACGCGTAAGGCTCCTTCACCTTCGACGCGGGCCAAATAATCCAAATAGATACGTTTTTCAGTCATGGGACGATCC
>Ga0209013_10001135_pt1 | contig 24563 bp, 21 predicted proteins | sample Cruoilmetagenom2_FD_187291 | JGI IMG/M metagenome (GOLD analysis project Ga0209013, IMG submission 187291) | Oil polluted marine microbial communities from Coal Oil Point, Santa Barbara, California, USA - Sample 2 (SPAdes) (version 2) | ecosystem: Environmental > Aquatic > Marine > Oil seeps ... | reverse complement strand
CGATTATTGCGGTGTAGAGGAAAGCGTGGGTGCCTCACATCTTGCGTTGATCCCAAAGTCCGAACGCCTCGGTCGTGCGTTTTGAGTGTGCTCCCAATCTGTCACTTCAAGGTGAGCATCAGATAAGTTAGCTCAACGTTGGTGCTGTGATTGTGGGTCACGCTATCGATCCAGACGACGTCGCCGACGTTGTACTCTTTGGTAAACTCTTTTCCATCTTCACTGTAAGTCATCGTCACCGGGCTCAACACAATTGCCATTTGATTGCCCGGGTGAGTGTGCTCTCCAACCCAGCCCGCGGGCGTCGTAACTTTGGTCACGTTCACCGCGTCGTTGTTCAGTACGGTTTCCAGCTTCACATCTGACATAGTTTGTTTACTCAGTGTCGAAGAGACGACGCAGTCAGCGCCAGTACCTTCGACTTGGCGTGGCCGTGACTACAGATAGTCATGAGCTAGTGCTGAGTACGCCCCAGTTCTCCAAGGCATGCACAAAGACATGAACGGCGAGCCCTGCTTGCAGTACAGCAAAGATCCAGCCCAAGAGCTTGAAGCTCACAACGCCCACCAGCTCGACTATGCGTTTGGCAAACAGCATTCCAACGAGGTTGAGGCCCATGATCACAAAGAGCAAAATGATGACTGTTTTGGCCAGCTCCGTATTGTCCCCTGCCAGCCCCATTGCCATGAGTATAGCCATCGCGCCCCAAGGCGTAATGATGACTGGAATCGCAACGGGAGAGAGAGCCGGATACTTCGTCGGCGCATCCGGAGACGGCGGGGGCTTGTCGCTGGCCAGAATTTGATAGGCCGACATGAACAGCAAAATGCCAGTGGCGATCCGAAGGTCGTCGGTGGTGACGCGCCAACCCGCCTGGATAACAGGCATTATCAAGGCAAGTACCAATGAAATTGCCAAAGCGAGGAGCGTGCCCTTGAAGGCAAGTGCCCGTGCCTCGGCGGCCTCCATGTCTTTCGCTTGAGCATAGAAACCAGGGATGGCCTTTATGGGACCGAGCGTGACCATAAAAATTGTGAATACAAATGCGATATCGAGCATTAGACCTCCCACTTTTTTAGGCTTAAGGCCGTTGCCTTTGTGATAGGGGCCTCAGCGAGTTGCAGTTGGTTGGCTTGATGCCGCGCCGACGCTCGCCGACGACGCCGGAACTAACCGATCACAGCGGTTTGCCCATTGCGTCGGTCATCCAGACAGGTTGGCTGGCCCCCTGCATGTAAAGCATCGGCTGGTCCCAGAACTGAGGGGTCTTCATCTTTTCAACCTGCGAGGCGGGCCGGGTGTATTCGCCAAAGGCGGTCATGCCGGTCACAAGGTTAGGTTCCAAGATCTGGTGCTCTTCGCCGAGGTTCTCATAATTCTCGATGACCCGCTTATCATTGAAGCCAAGGCTGGCCATGTACTGCACGCATTGCGTCAGGGTGACCCGGACGGAGTAGCTCCCCCCCTCCTTGGCGCGACGCAGAAGCGCAGCCTTGGCGCCGATCGCGCCGAGATAGCCGGTCATGATATCGCAGACCACGTTGACCTGCTGCGGCAGCAGCGGCTGATCGGGTGTGCCCTCCTCCGTGTAGAGGCCGGCAATGCCGCCAGCGCTCAAGTCGTAGCCCGGCCAGTTGGTCCAGGGCCCCTCGTGGGTGTTCAGCTTGACGCTGACATAAATCACGCCAGGGTTTCGTTCAGCCAGCGCCTGCGCCGAATAGCCCTCGCTGTCTGCAAGACCGGGGCGCAGGTTCTCGACGAAGACATCGCCTTCTTCGATCAGCTTGTAGACGTGCTTGCGGTTCTCCGGGTCGCGGGCATCCAGATAGGCCTGCCGCTGACCGGCGTGAGCGGTAAAGAAGAAGTTCCCGAACTCGACCCAGTCAGGCATGTCGAGGTTCAGGCACTCGGCCCCCTGCATCGCCAATGTCCGGCAGACAGCGGGCCCGGCAACCGCATGTACAAACGACAGAACTTTCAGCCCAGACAGCGGGCGTTCGCCCTGCGGTAGCGGAACAGGCGGACCATCGGCGATCTTTTCGATGTGGATGAGTGGCGTTTCCTGATGGACGCGGCCCTGTTCTGTCGCGGCCCATTCCTCTTTCGTGCGGATGATGTGCAGCGGCAACTGCACGGCTTCGGCGGCCTCTTCCAGTTCCCCGGATTCGCGGCGGGCCACCGCAGCGCGCACCTGTCCGATATCGGGACCGCAGCGCAACAGGTTCATGGCCTTGCGTTGCTGACTCGGATAGGGAGGCGACAACACCATCCACCGGCCGTCGCGGGCGCGCGCAATACCTGGATTCAAAACAAAGACGTTCTTATTCCATGCCTTCGAAACGCCGCTTATCGTGGTATATGTCACCGCATCCTTCTGCCAAGGGCTCTGTTCGATCCAGGCCTTGCGCAAATCGATATGGATGTCCTGGCTTTCACCTGTCCGTTCCTTCCAGATGGCCGCATCGGCGACTGCATTTGCCGCTAGAACGCAGGCAGTTGTTGCGCCAGCCTTTATCACGGTCTTACGGACCGGTTCCTTGCCGGCAAAGGTGACCTTGCCGCCGCTGTCGCCGATGGTCATGCCCGCATCACGCAAGATATTGTCGGTCACCTTGCGCATGTCGTCGTGATTTTCGACGGGTTGACTGGTGATCATGCGAAATCCTCCCTAGCTATGGTTTTGACGATCCGTTCAGGCTTCCTCTGCCGGTGAACAAGAAAACTCAAAAGTCTACGTCTTTTGAAGTGAACGAGTTCGAGAAGCCCATCGTTTGCAAGAAAAATGCAGAAAGGCTTCTGGGTAGTGCGCGTTTGGTTTCCGGCCTATCTCCTCAATAGTAAAATCACTATCCGTCCGGCCAACGTAGCGGTTTGGTAGTGAAGGGCGCCCGGGGTGTCTTGCGCTTTGTCAGACCGCTCTGGCGCAGACGCCAGTAGAAGATGTCGAAGCGGTCCTGACCAAAGAAGGGTTCGCCTTGGAAGATCATTAGGGGAACGCCTCCATGACCAGCGTTCAGTTGGATCACCTGGTTGTCTTGCCAGACAGCGTCAACTTTTTCTGGATGGTCCCGAATGAATTGAATGGCCTCTTCGTAGTCTAGACCATCAATGGAATTGAACGCGTCTTTGACGTGGTCAGGCCAGTGATCCACATGCCCGCCCCAGATAAGAGGACTAACTGCGTTCACATAGTGGATGGCCTTTCCGTGCAACTCCGCATAATTACCAAGTCGCGTAAGCCAGGAGATGTAGGGCTGCTTCTCTAACGGGTGCACCATGAAATCTGCGGTTTCAGTCGGCCACGTGTTTTGCCAGATCGGATCTGGGTTGGCGAAACGGAAAGGGAAGCCCTCGTATTGGCCCATACGCCGTGTGTCATTAATCGTGTCTGCCCATTTGTACCAACGTCCCGATCCGGCTTTGCCGCTGTCGGCTCGAGTGCGCACGGCTACCGGGAAAATCACACGGACGCTGATATCAACGTTGTAGTTCGAGTTTAGCCATGTCAGTCGCTGGAGTGACAGATAGCTGTAAGGGCTCCGCATAGACCAGCAAACATCTGCCTTCAGCGGGTTCTCTTCGGTGACGATATCTGTAAGCGGTGGCGCATAGGGTGCGTGCTGCGGATGCACGTCATCATTGAAATGCGACCAATTCCAGTTGTCCGGCGGTGGAGGAGGGTTCACGGCGTCCGGAACGGGCGGCAACTCAGGCACTGCATCGTCATGCGGGTAATCCGCATCCATGCTCGTTAGCTTATCGACGTCCTCTCGGTAAACTTTTGACATTGCCGTTCTCCTGGTTGTTCAGGTCCATAACCGCCTTGCGTCTCAATTATCCGTGCCTCGAGTTCGAATACGTGGGGATCTTCGACGTCTAGTTGGCGAAGCACTCGCGCAAGCTCCAAAACATAGTCGGCATTGTGCCCGCTTCGACCTGTGCAACGATTGATTTGAGTCACCATCTCATCGATGGGAGCGTCGCCAAGGAAGGCAAAGTTTCCTCTCGGAGCACGATATGTGACGCCCAAAATGAAACCGTCGTCGAAGTAGATCTCGACATCCTCGCGACGGTACCCATTGATCTCACGTCGATCGAGATGCTCGAACACCTCGGCCTCGATCAGGAATGCGCGTCCGAAGCAGCGTTCACCCTCTGCTTCGACAAGGGTAACGACCCTTCCAGGATCGCTCTGCACACCCCGGTGATCATGCGAACCTTGCCAGAACCGTCGCTCCCAGCCTCGGATGTGGCTGCGGCGCGCCTGTTGGTAGGGGAAATCCTGGCGCCAGACTAAAGAGCCGTATCCGAACAACCAAATAGAACCGGCTGTGTCGACCAAGTGACGCATGAAGAGCCTGTGGGGCGACGACTACTTGTTTCGTAGCAGCGCCGGCCGGAGAAAGGGCGCGGAACTGAGTACAAACTTATCAGATCAGTCAAGCTGAAGCTTCGAGGGCCGTCTATGCGCTTTCGGCGATAACCCCAAAAATCGCGGCAGAACTCCCTTGGCTTAACTGCTTCTCAGCGTTTGCGACGGGGTCTCGCCGAACAGACGCCTGTAGCTTGAAGAGAAGCGGCCGAATTCCCAAATGCCGTGTGCAATGAGAATGTCGCCAACTTGCGTTGCTTCGGGGTCGGCTGTTCGCAGTGCGGCAAAAACTTGATTGAGTTGTCTCAGCTTGAGATAGCGAAGAGGCCCAACTCCGAAGTAATCTTGAAAAACTTGTCGTAGCGTTCGTTCGGGCACACCGGTCGCTGCGACGAGGTCGGCGACGCGAATTGGTAGTCCAGCTCGCACCTCAATCAACTCATTGCAGACTTGCAGTACGTTCTTCCGACTTAGTCGTGGTCGTCCCGAGATCTCGGCGATCGAAGGTTGCGGCTTTGTGAGTATCGCGGACGTGACTTCTTGAAGCTCTGCTGCGGCGACTTTTGCTCCCACCGAATCTGCGAAGTAGGTCGAGTTAGCAGAAGCCCTCAAGATCTCACGCACGGCATACCGAAACCGCCCCGCAAGCTCGCGAGTTGCACGCCACGCGATATCGTGCGTCCCGAAGTCTTGAGAGGGGTCCCCTTGCGGCAAGAGAACGGTGCACCAATCATGTGCGTGCTTGGTGGCGATACAAAATTCTCGACTGGGATCGAGAACCATAAAGTCCTCCGGACCCAGCGCAACTCCGTTGGCTCGATAGGTTACATCTGTCGAGAGCGGCAAGTACAACAGGATTCTGTCTGGCCACGACTGGCCCTCGACAATATTGCCGCTCCCCACCTGGCCAAGCTGAATATGGAGCCCTTCGATAGCAGTTTGATTGATCTTCCAAACACGATGCTCGGGATTCTGCAGTGTCATAACGGCGTCGACGTCACTAACCGTCTCGGCGAAGGCATCAAACTCGTTGAATTGCAACGATTTCATCGCGGCTCTTTTCGCAACTTTCTGCCGAAACGGCATAGCAAAATCACACTCGGACCAGCACTATAGTCCGTAGTTTGAGCTAGGGCCTAGGTCATCTTAAACCGCAAGGAGAGGCCGCCGGTTGGAGCCTCTCCAGAAACGGACGAACGTGACGTATTTGACCTAGACGTGCCGCGAGACTGAGTTAATTTATTTCGGAAAACCGATCGAATGGAGGATTTCACCATGGAAAGCGGATCAGCGAAGCCAGCGGCAGCGGGATCGAAAATGGTGCCCGACTATGCGGGTATTGGCTATTCTGACATGGGCGGCACGGACGCGAACGGGAAGCCCCAGCCGGGATTCGCCGACCGCAGCAATAGGCCAGATAAGGCTGATCCGAAAGCGCTTTACCAGATGCCGCTGACCAAGGAAGAGCAGGACATCATGGATGGCAAGAAGGGGCCGGAACTAGCCAAGGTGATGAAGATCGTCGTCGCCCATGGCAATGCCTTCAACGCCGAAAAGCTCGTCGATCTGGGCGGCGCGCCGCACAGCTCCCTATTCACCGGGCAGGATTACCTGGTACCGCTCATCAAACTTTTCCAGGAATGCGCCGACGCGGGCCTCAAGGCCTATGCTCCGTACACTGTCAATCCGCGGTGCTACGACCTCTACAACGTCGAAAACAACGCGAAGGACATGAAGGTCATCTACGAGCTTTACGGAGTGCAGAGGGACCTCGACTGGGTGCACGCTCAGCTTGGTGCTCCGGACCTGAACTATCGCAGCTGCGCCTGCTATGTGGACGAGGTCGGGAATAAGCCGCCTCCGGGAACCTACGTAGCGTGGGCCGAATCGTCCGCGGTCAACTACGGGAATTCTGCCCTCGGACTGCGGACCAATCGCAACGCCTCAGGCATGGAATTGCTCTGTGCACTGCTCGGCAAGGCGCCGCTGTTCGGACTGATGACCGACGAGGGCCGCATGTCCAGCTGGCTCGTCGACGTGAAGACCACTGAAGAGCCGGATTGGGGCGTGCTCGGCACGGCCATCGGCCTCAAGGTGGTCGACGCCAACCCCTTCATAACGGGCATCGATAAATACATTGGTAAAGAAGTCACCAACGACAACATGCACCTGCTGAAAAAGATGGGAAGTGCCACAGCGGCCGCCGGTGCCGTTGGTCTTTACCACGTGGAGAACCTCACTCCTGACGCCAAACAGAAGGGCCGCGATTTGATGATGGAAGGCTACCAGACCTATGTGTTCGATGATGCCGAACAGGCCCGGGTCCTTGCAAACTTCCCGACAGAATTCAAAGACCGTCCGAAAGATCCAACGATCGCCATTATTGGTTGTCCCCACAACACCTACAAGGAAATCCTTGATTGGGGAACGAATGTGACTGAGGCAATGGAGAAACGAGGCCTGAAAACCCCCGCCATCCCGACCAAGCTACTTTGCGCGAATGTCGTGCGGGACCGCCTGGTTAAAGAACATCCGCTGTTGGTCGGCAAGATGACTGAGGCCAATATGAGGTTCACTAATATGTGCTCACTGAGTTACACGGGTATGAAAGGATTCTCCGAAGAGATGTTCGCTGTCACGAATTCCCCCAAGACACGCAATTACTATCCCTTCGTGCATTACCTCAAGGACGATGCCCTCATCGAGACCATCTTGACGGGTAAAGTTCCGAAGGATGCGTAAGTGATTGAAAGGTCAGCCGATGGCCGTAAGGCCACAGGCAGCACAGGAGGCCTAGCCGCATACGCGTCACGGCTCACGAAAAAACAAACTCAACAATCACAAAGCAAACAAACTGGAGATAAAAAATGCCCAAAAAATCCTTCAAAGGGCGTCCCCTGATACCCGGCAATCTCAAGGGAAAGGCGATGGCTTCAAAACAGCCGTTCAACGTGAGCGCTTCCTACCTGGAGAACCTTTTCGGTGGCAATACAACAAGTGCTCCCTGCACGGACGTGGTTAACGAGGGTTGGTACCAGAAAAACCTGGCCGGTGCGATCCTCTGTTTTCCTACGGCTGTAGGCTCCACGATGGGTGGGGCCACGTTGATGGGTGTGGGCTACCTGGGTCAGGGACCCAAGGCGATGTTGTACGCTGAGCACGTCGACTCCGTCTCGGTTGCCGGACTGATCATAGATGATGTCTGGAACGACCGCCACGTTATCACGATCGACATGCTCGGAGACGAGTTCCTCGACGCCGTAAAAACGGGCGATCCGATTTCCATCATGGAAGACGGAACGGTAGAAGTCGGTTGATGTCCTTAAATTAAGGATATTGGGGGGGTGACCATGAAATCTGCGATTGTGGTTTCCGCGGTTTTGGCCGTCTTGATTAGTTGGCCAACGTCGACTTTCGCGCAGAGCGCGCGCGCTGGTTCAAATGTCAGTCAAGGCGACCCCCTTAGCTCCGACCCCACCGATCCGGGAAACATCCTGAGAGAAGTCGAGCGGATGGAAGCGGAAAGGGAAGCTCTTTTTCCAGTGTCTCCACTAGGTGGGCTTCGTAATCGCACAGACCGAGCGAAGAAGACCATATATGAAGCCACAGGTTTCAAGATGGGTCTGGTCCTCCAGCAGGTGGGCCAGGGAATTTCGGAAGTGCTCCCGGGGAATGCCAATACAGGAACGGCTGCGGATCTGGACTTCGTTGTGAAACGGGAGCTGATCAACAAGGGAAAGCCGAATCACGGAGGGGTATATTACCAGCTCCAAGGTCGCTGGGATTATGGGACGACAGGTCCCCAGGATCTTGGGTTTGTGAGTTTGGCAAGCGCGGGAGGCACGGCCAATTCTTGGTCTCGATATCAGCCAACTTTTCTGACCAGGAATTTCTATTGGCAGCAGGGCAGCAACGAAGCAGGCTGGGCTTACCGGATCGGCAAGATCACGCCTGATGCCACGTTGTTGACCTCTCAATATATCAGCCCGGTCACCACGTTTTTGCCGAACGTGGGCACGGGAGTATTTGCCGCAGGATATCCAGATTCCGGGCTCGGCATTGTAGGCGGTGTGTATCCAAGTGATCGGATCTCCGTGGTGGGACTAATCTCCGACTCCAATGCCAACCGCCTTAACTTCGGCGACATAGGTGCGGGCGACACCTACAAAGCGGTGCAACTCGGGGTCAAAATCTTTCCTGTAACGCCTAAGGCCGGCTATTCGAAGTTCCTTCTTTGGCAGACTGACGGAACCAAAAACGGGCAGGGGATCAACGCCATGACAGGCCAAGAGGGCTGGGGATTCGCCATGAAGGTCGAGCAAGAACTGACCAGCGACGGCCGCGCAGTCGGCATCTTCCGGTACGGCCATAGCTACGACGATTCCGCAATCTACAAGCAACAAGCCGGACTGTCCGTTGTGTTGAATGACCCGCCCGATCCTATCCGTATTAAGAATGATATGGTCGGCGTCGCCTTGAACTGGGTAGAGTCTGTGGTTGATGGGTCTCGTGAGGAGTACAACTTTGAAGCTTTTTATCGCTTCGCACTATTTCCAGCCGTCGATACGACTTTGAGCTACCAGTCGATATTCGACCCTGCCTTTGCTCCATCGATCGATCAATCATCTGCGTTCAGCTTGAGGGTGCGGACGACGTACTGAGCGTCAGCCGAAAAGGGCCGCTCGCCAAGAAAGACTGGATAAACTAATATAGAGGTAGGAGTCGGGGCGCCGAAGAAGCGCATTTGATACCACCCCATTGGAATGGATAAGCATGAAACGAGTTGTGTTGTGTCTTGCGCTTGTCTTGGGACTTACCTCTTGTGCGGGAGTGTCCCGCAACATTGTCCCAACTTCGCTTGAGGATGAGGTCGTTGTTGCGGGGATCAGAGGATCCACAATCCGTTATTGGGGGGATGAAATGCCGCCCAACGCCGACGCACTTATCCGAGAAAGATGGTCTCAAGTGCGAGGCGCCCAGCGCCAGCGGGTGACTTATCTCGCTATTTCGGCCGGTGGCAGTGACGGAGCCTTCGGAGCAGGCCTGCTGAATGGTTGGACAGCACGTGGCGACCGGCCCAAATTCGACTTGGTTACAGGGGTCAGCACCGGCGCCCTAACTGCCCCCTTCGCGTTCTTGGGACCAAAATATGACCCCGCGCTGAAGCATGTCTTTACGACATCCCAGACCAACAATATCGCAATCATCCAACCGGTGAGAGGCCTGCTTGGTGGGTCTTCGTTAGCAAGCAATGCGCCCTTGGCCAAGCTCATTGCGCATTATGTGACTGAAGAGTTTCTAAGAGAGGTTGCCGCGGAGCATCGGAAGGGGCGACGGCTCTATGTCGGGACGACGAATCTCGATTCGCAGCGTGCGGTTGTTTGGAACATGGGTGAAGTCGCCTCGAGCGGTAGCCCGCAGGCGCTCGACTTGTTCCGCAAGATCCTCCTCTCCTCCGCTGCAATCCCAGGTGTTTTCCCGCCAGGCATGATCAAGGTTGCTGCAAACGGCAATGTGTATGACGAAATGCACGTCGATGGTGGTACGGCTCGTCAGGTATTCATGCTTCCCCCGCATTTCAGCGCGAAACAAGTGGATTCGCGTATCGGCGTTAAACCGGTTCGGCGCGCCTATATCATCCGCAATGGACGCGTCACGCCAGAGAAGCAAGCAGTAAAGGTCAGTGCACTGTCTATCGGTCCGCGATCCATTTCAACCTTGATGAAAGAACAAGGTATTGGCGACCTTTATGAACTTTACGAGCTCTGTCGGGTCAATGGTATCAACTACAACTTAGCTTACATACCAGGGAGTTTTAACGCCACGAGCGCGGGAGGGTTCGATCCGACGTATATGACAGCACTCTATAACGAAGGCTTCAGGATAGGTCGGTCCGGTGCATGGAAGAAAAAACCGCCATCTTTTGAGTAGCCCTGCAAAACTGCAGCAATCACGGAAGTCGACTGAGCCGCGATAGATCTGAAGTCAGCTATTGGCACTAGGGCGACTTCAATCGCGCGGCTGAGGATGTCTGCGTACGGATGTAAAGCGGTCGTGTTCCAGCCGGGGATACGACCCTGAGCTACCAGTCGACATTCGACTCTGCCCTTGCTTACTTGATCGATCAGCCATCCGCGGCCAACTTGAGATTGCGGACGACGTAGTGATCTTTCTTGTGATGCTGAGGTTAATAGGAATACCGTTGATGCTGAGGTTAATAGGAATACCGTTGATGCTGAGGTTAATAGGAATACCGTCGGCAAGGACCCCGTTAAGAAACGCCTTGTTCTTCGATAGGAAATCGCGCGATCGTGACCAGGCTCAAACTTGGCGGTTGCTGTTGCCCCTGAAAGTGTCAGGGTAGACATGCAAGCATCGGGGGAGAGGTGAAGCTAACGCCACGGCGCCGGAGCGCGGCGGGCACCAAGGGAGGAGTAACTCGATGACGATGCAGCACAGGCTGGCGGCGCATGCCACAGTTTTGATCTTTCTTCTCGGTTCATCCGCCGCGTCCGCGCAAGTGCCACCGCCTCCCGACGGCGAAGAAGTTCTCTACGGAGCTTACAAGGGCAAGACCTACTCTCCTTACGCCCAGCGCGGCTTTCCTTCACGACCTCTCTGGGGTGACTCGCATCTTCATACCGCAATGTCCATGGATGCCGGGTCCTTCGGCAACCGGCTTGGCGTGCGTGAGGCATACCAGTTCGCCCGCGGCGATGAAATCAACTCCGCCACTGGCCTGCCGGTGAAGCTGTCGCGTCCGCTCGACTGGCTGGCCGTCGCGGACCACTCCGACAATATGGGCTTCTTCCCGGACATGTTTGCCGGAGCGCCCCACATCCTCGCCGATCCCAAGGGCAAGGAGTGGTACGATAAAGTTCAGGCGGGGCAGGGCGTCGACGTGGCGCTGGAGCTGATCGGTCTCTTCTCGCAAGGGAAGTTTCCGGAAGCATTGCAGTACACCCCGGACTCCCGGCCCTACAAATCTGCCTGGAAGGAAACGGTCGACGCCGCCGAGGAGTACAATGACCCCGGCCGGTTCACCGCCCTGATCGGTTATGAATGGACCTCACTTGCTAAAGGAAACAATCTGCATCGCGTAGTGCTCTACCGCGACGACGGCGACCATGCGCTACGCATGGTCCCGTATACGACTACCGCGCCCCAGGGCAGCATCGATCCTCTCGACCTTTACAAATGGTTGGATACATACGAGGAGAAAACTGGCGGCGACGTTCTGGCGATTGCGCATAACGGCAATCTATCCAACGGCATCATGTTTCCCATTGATGCGCAGTATACCGGGCGCAAGCTCGACGAGCGCTATGTCAGCCAGCGCGCCAAGTGGGAGCCGCTCTACGAGGCCACTCAGATCAAGGGCGACGGGGAGACCCATCCCTTGCTATCGCCGGAAGACGAGTTCGCCGACTATGAGACTTGGGACATCGGCAATCTCGATGTGTCCGAGGCCAAGACCGACGACATGCTGGCCGGAGAGTATGCTCGCGAAGCTCTGAAGCACGGACTGATGCTTGAGAAAAAGTTGGGGACCAACCCTTACAAGTTCGGCATGATCGGCTCTACCGACAGCCATACGTCGCTGGCAACGGCGCAAGAGGACAATTTTTTCGGCAAGCATTCGGGTGCGGAGCCAAGCCCCGAGCGCATGAACCATCCTTTTATGAAGACCGATGCCGGCACCATCATGGGCTGGCAACAAGTCGCTTCAGGGCTGGCTGCTGTGTGGGCGCCGGAGAACACGCGCGAGGCGATCTTCGATGCCATGGAGCGCAAGGAAACCTACGCCACCACGGGCAGCCGTATGGGGGTGCGTTTCTTCGGCGGCTGGAACTACACTGACGAGGACATTGCCAGCCGTACACCGGCCTTCGCCGGTTACGAAAAGGGCGTTCCTATGGGCGGCGATCTGCCAGTGAAGCCGGATGACGCCAAGATGCCGAGTTTCATGGTCTATGCGCTGAAGGACCCGATCGGGGGCAATCTCGACCGGATCCAGATCGTCAAAGGCTGGATGGACGAGAACGGTGAGACCCACGAGAAGGTCTACGACGTGGTGTGGAGCGGCGACCGCAAGCCGGGCACGGACGGCAAGGTGCCGCCGGTCGGCAATACGGTCGATGCGAAGACCGCGAGCTTCAGCAACACGATCGGCGAATCCGAGCTCGCCACGGTCTGGAACGACCCCGAATTCGATCCAGGTCAGAAGGCGTTCTACTACGCGCGCGTGCTCGAGATTCCGACGCCGCGCTGGTCTACCTATGATGCCTTCCGCTTCGGCGTCGATATCCCTGAAGGGGCGCCGGCCTCGCAGCAGGAGCGGGCTTACACCTCGCCTATTTGGTACACGCCGAAGAGTTAGCCTCTCCGGTTTCATCTTGCGCAGTCCCTTGCAGAACCTTAATGCGGGATCTGCATTGGCGTGAACTGCCAATAGAAGCTCAGGTCCGATGTGCTAGGAAGGACCCTGCAATGGGTGCGTGCGCGAACCGCCCGGCTTAGCGCTAAAAAGCGGAGGAAACCATGAAAACGCGTTCGGTTATCTTGTCGTCTATGGCGGCACTCTTGGTCACGGGCGGCTGCGTCTCGTCCACGCTTGCCGATCAGCTTCCAACCAAGGATGGCACCGCCGATCTCGCCAAGCCTCAGTTCTCGCCCTATGTGGGGCGTGACTTTCCCACCAAGGTCTATTGGGGCGACACGCATCTCCACACGGCGGTCTCTGTCGATGCGGGAACGATGAACCGGATCGGTCAGGAAGACGCCTTTCGCTTCGCCCGGGGCGAGGAAGTCACAACGACCCATGGCCTGCAGGCCAAACTCTCCCGGCCGCTGGACTTTTTAGTGATAGCCGACCACGCCGAGATGTACGGCTTGATGCCGCAACTGTTGAGCGGCGATCAGGAGATTCTGTCCACGGAGACCGGTAAGCGCTGGTACGGGGAACTGACGAGTGGCGACAGCGATAAGGTTTTCGCGACGGCCATGGAGATCGTCGGGTCGCTCTCGGGCGATGTGCCGCCCATCAAGAGCGACAAGGCGGTGCGCGATGCCTGGCGGAACTACACGGCGCTCGCCGACAAGTATAACGATCCAGGCAGGTTCACGGCGCTCATCGGCTACGAGTGGACTGCGATCGGAGGCGACAATCTCCATCGCAACGTGATCTTCCGGGGCGATTCCAGCGACGCCAACAAGACCATTCCCTTCTCGCAGTTCGACAGCAAGAACCCTGAAGATGTTTGGAAGCACCTCGCCGCGTTCGAGAAGGAAACCGGGGCCGAGGTTCTCGCGATCCCGCATAACGGCAATCTGTCGAACGGCAGGATGTTCAGGGTTGAGACCTTCGATGGCCAGCCGCTCACCAAGGAGCTCGCCGCGTTGCGGGCCCAATACGAACCGCTGGTCGAAGTCACTCAGATCAAGGGAGACAGCGAGACGCATCCCTTCCTGTCGCCGAACGACGAATTCGCCGACTATGAGACCTGGGATAAGTCGAACCTCAACGGCACGGAAGCCAAAACCGACGACATGTTCCAATGGGAATATACGCGCGAGGCTCTGAAAACTGGGCTGAAGCTCGGCGACAAGCTCGGTGTCAATCCGTACAAGTTTGGCATGATCGGTTCCACCGATGCCCACACGTCGCTTGCTGCGGTCGAAGAGGAGAACTTCTTCGGCAAGCATTCCGGTGTCGAGCCGGAGCCGCACCGTTGGGAGCACGTTGTGATCGAGGCGCCCGATCCCAAATTCACTATCAAGGGCTGGCAGCAGGCTGCCGGTGGTTATGCCGGGGTCTGGGCGAAGGAAAACACGCGCGAGGCGATCTTCGATGCCATGAAGCGCAAAGAGACCTACGCGACCACAGGCCCGCGCATGACGGTGCGCTTCTTCGGCGGCTGGGACTTCGACGAGGACGACACCAAGACGCGGCTTCCCGCTGCTGCCGGCTATGGCAAGGGCGTGCCCATGGGCGGCGATCTCAGCGCCGCGCCCGACGGCAAGGCGCCTAGCTTCCTGGTTGCGGCGGCGAAGGACCCCTATAGTGGCAATCTCGACCGTATTCAGATCGTCAAGGGCTGGATGAACGCGGACGGGAAGACCGAGGAGAAGGTCTACGACGTCGTATGGAGCGACGATCGCAAACCCGGAGCCGACGGCAAGCTGCCGCCGGTCGGCAATACTGTGGATGTCGAGAATGCGACCTGGAGCAACTCCATTGGCGAGCCGGAGATGATCACCGTGTGGACCGACCCGGATTTCGATCCGAACCAGCGCGCCTTCTATTATGCGCGCGTTATCGAAATTCCCACGCCCCGCTGGACCGCCTACGAGGCCAAGCGGTTCGATGTCGACATGACCGACGAGGTTCCGATGACGACTCAGGAGCGCGCTTACACCTCGCCCATTTGGTACACGCCGAAAAGCTAACCTGTTAGGATCAAGGAGACAGTGATGACTCGTACAGTTGGGCTTCGCCCACTCCTCGCGAGCCTGATGTTCGCTGTGTGCGCCGTGCCGGTCTCCGCCCAGGACACGTCCGGCGTCAATGCGGACATCTACAAAGGCCGTCCGTACTCGCCCTATGCCGACCGGGCATTTCCATCTGAGGTCTTTTTCGGCGACACCCATGTGCACACAGGATTGTCGCCGGACGCCGGCGGCTCGGGCACGACGCTCATGCCGCGGGATGCCTACCGGTTCGCCCGCGGCGAGCAAGTCGTCTCCAACAGCGGTCAGCCTGTAAAGCTCGCGCGCCCCTACGACTTCTTCATGATCACCGACCACTCGGATGCCATGGGCGCGATCACCGACATCATCAAGGGTACGCCGAACATAATGGCGGACCCGGACGGGCGCCGTTACCACGAGGACTTCAATGCGGGCGGTAAGCAGGCCGAAGAGGCCATGTTCCGGCTCATCAACGAGTTCTCCCAAGGGGAGATAACCGACGCGATCAACTATCAGCCCGGCAACCCGAATTATAGGCGCGTGTGGGACGACATCATTGCGGCGGCCGAGGAGTACAACGACCCAGGGCACTTCACGACGTTCATCGCCTTCGAGTGGACCTCGCTCGTCAAGGGCAACAATCTGCACCGGAACGTTATCTTCCGCGATGGGCCTGAGCGTGCGATGCGTGTCGAGCCCTACACCACGACGCCGCCCATCGGCAGCCGCAACCCGCGCGATCTGTGGAAGTGGATGCAGGCCTACGAGGACAAGACGGGCGGCAGTGTGCTCGCCATTCCCCATAACGGCAATCTGTCGAACGGCATGATGTTCGCGCTGCAAGACGATTTTGACGAGGGTGCGGCGTATGACGCCGAGTACGCCAAGCAGCGGCAGAAATGGGAGCGGCTCTACGAGGCCACCCAGTACAAAGGCGACGGCGAGACGCATCCGCTGCTCTCGCCCGAAGACGAGTTCGCCGATTACGAGACCTGGGATTTCGGCAATCTCGATGTGAGCGAGGCGAAGACAAAGGACATGCTCCCGGCCGAGTACGCGCGCTCAGGGCTGCAGCGCGGGCTTCTGCTGGAAGAGAAGCTCGGCGTCAATCCCTTTAAGTTTGGCATGGTCGGCAGCACAGACACCCATACCGCGCTCAGCACGATCGACGAAGACAATTTCTTCTCGAAGTTCTCTTCCTACGAGCCTAACCCGCATCGGGCGACGCACGAAGGCAAGAACAACGAGGAGCTCGGAATCGAAGGCTTCACGGGCTGGAAGTACAACGCGGCAGGCACTGTGGGTGTGTGGGCGACGGCCAATACGCGCGGGGCGATCTTCGACGCCATGCAGCGGCGCGAGACCTACGCAACGACCGGACCGCGCATGCGCGTGCGGTTCTTCGGCGGCTTCGATTTCGATGAGAAAGATGCCACCCGCCGCGACCTCGCTGTGCTCGGCTACACCAAGGGTGTGCCCATGGGCAGCGACCTCACGGGCACTCCCGACGGCAAGGCGCCGAGCTTTCTCGTCTATGCCTTGCGCGATCCGATCGGCGCCAATCTCGACCGCGTTCAGATCATCAAGGGCTGGATCGACGCCGACGGCAAGCCGCAAGAAAAAGTCTACGACGTAGCTTGGTCCGGCGACCGCGAGGTCGGCACGGACGGCAAGGTGCCGCCGGTTGGCGATACGGTGGACCTGTCAATCCCCAGCTGGACCAACACGATCGGCGCCCCCGAGCTGGGCACGGTCTGGACCGACCCGGACTTCGATCCCAACATCAGGGCGTTCTACTATGCGCGGGTGATCGAGATTCCAACGCCGCGTTGGACCGCATACGACGCGGCGAAGTTCGACCTCAAGCTGCCAGACGAGATTGTCCTCAAGGGACAGGAGCGGGCCTACACCGCGCCCATCTGGTATTCGCCGAAGGGATAGAGCCGTATGAGACCTAGAGGCGTACGCGACAGGAGTGCCAGGACGATCGCGATTTTGATTGCGGCGGCCATGCTGTTCGCGGCGGGCGGCGCACTTGCCTGCGGCTATCACAATCCCAGCGATATCGCCCGCGGCACCTTGAACTACATCTATCCGAAGTCGCTCTATGTGAGGACGGCCGTTTGGCAGGCGCAGAACAGCGGGTTGCTGGCGCCGAGACCGGCACGCGCCGTCAAGGACCTGTTCGCGTATCAGCGCACTGCCGCGGGCTTGCAGCAACTGGGAGACGCTCTTGCGTCGCCGCCGGCGCCGCGTTTTGGATTCACGGTTGTCCTACTCGATTCCATGCTGTGGAGCCGCTATGCACCGGGCGAGAGCGGCTTTGACGTCGATGTCCACGTCAAAGGCTCTAAGAAGGGCGACGCGGTTCTCGTGACCCAGAGTGAAGTCATTCGTGCATTGAATGGGGGTAGCCTCGGCTTCGACGTGGCTGAGGCGGAAGGCTTGATCCGCCTTTATGGTCCGGTGGACCGGCAGGAGGCCGTGCGGTCCGTCTTGCGAGGCCTGCCGGTAGATGCGCGTGCAGACCCGCCGCAAGGCGTGGAGGGAGCGTCAGGCTAATACAATGAGGTTCATTTCGAGGCTGGCGCGCGAACCGCTGGTCCATTTCGTGTTGATCGGCGCGGCGGTCTTTGCGGCCTTTGCGCTCTTCTCTGACGGCGATGAGGCCGAAACCCGGGACCGTATCGTCGTGACCGAGGGCCGGGTGCGGCAGCTGGCGCAAATCTTTGCCAAGACATGGCAGCGCCCGCCGACGCCGCAGGAACTGCGCGGGCTCTTGGATGCGTTCGTCAAGGAAGAGGTCTATTACCGCGAGGCGGTGAAACTGGGCCTCGACCGGGACGACACGCTCATCCGCCGCCGCATGCAGCAAAAGATGGAGTTCTTGTCGGAGCCCGGCGAGGAGGCGCTGGCCGCCGACGATGTGGCGCTGCAGGACTATCTCGACAGCCACAAGGACACTTATCGCGTCGATCCAAAGCTGGCTTTCGAGCAGGTGTTCATCAAAGCGAAAGCGTCAGAGGAGGATGCGGCCGGCCGCGCGGCCGAGGCGCTTCAAGCCTTGAAAGCCGGCGGAGATCCTGCCGTCTTCGGCGACGCCACCTTGCTGCCGAAGAACATACCGCTCTCCCCCTTGCGCGCGATCGAGCGCGACTTTGGCGAGGCGTTTTCGAAAGGCTTGGAGGCTGCCCCGCTAGGCGATTGGACGGGGCCGGTTCGCTCGCCGTTCGGCCTCCATCTCGTCCGCGTCAGCAAGCGAGAGGATGGCTACGACCCGAAACTTGATGAGGTGCAGGCGGCGGTCCTGCGCGACTGGCGGAACCTGAAACGGCAGGAGTACGAGGCGCAAGCTTATGACAAGCTGCGCGCGAAATACGAGGTCGTCTTGCCCGCGGCCAAGCCTTCCGAGAAGGACAAGGATCAGGCGAAGTGATCCGTCTCCTCCTTGCCCTCGTGTTGGCACTCGCGCTGCAGGGAGTGGGCGAGGCCCATGAGTTGCGGCCAGGCTTCCTGGAGATTCAGCAAACAGGCGCGGAGACCTATGATGTGCGCTTCAAAGTGCCCGCGCGCGGCGACATGCGTCTTGGTCTTCATGTGCGCCTGCCGGCCGACTGTACCGAGACCAAGCCGGCGCGGACCGAGCGTGCCGGTGCTGCGGCTTTGGAACATTTGGCGGTTCGGTGTCCGGGCGGACTTGTAGACCGCGAGGTCGCCATTGATGGCCTGTCCAGCACGTTCACCGATGTCGTCGTACGAGTGGAGTCTGAAGATGGCTCCGTGCAGGCCGCGCGGCTGACGCCGGATCAACCGTCTTTCACCGTCGCGGCCGCACCGACTTGGGTCGATACGGCCCGCACCTATTTCCTCTTGGGCGTGGAGCATATTCTGCTCGGCATCGACCATTTACTGTTCGTGCTGGCTCTTCTGCTGCTCGTGCGTGACGTGTGGATGCTGGTCAAGGTCATCACCGCCTTCACCGTGGCGCATAGCATCACGCTCGCCCTCGCGGCGCTGGGCTGGGCCCAGATCCCGCAAGCCCCCGTCGAGGCCGTCATCGCCCTCAGCATCATGTTTGTCGCTGCGGAGATCGTGCGTCAGACCGGGCCGGAATCGGATTTCACCAAGCGTGCACCCTGGCTCGTCGCCTTCGCGTTCGGACTTTTGCATGGGTTGGGCTTCGGCGGCGCGCTTAAAGAGATCGGCCTGCCGCAATCCGACGTGCCGCTGGCATTGCTCACGTTCAATCTCGGTGTGGAGGCGGGCCAGCTGCTCTTCGTCTTCGCGGTTGTGGGGGCCGGCGCCCTGGTCCGCCGATTCCTGTCTCTCGACCGCCCGTGGCTCCGGACAGCTCTTGGCTATGGGATCGGCTCGATGGCGGCAGTCTGGTTTGTTCAGCGCGTCGCACTCTTTTTGTAGACTGCGGGCAACCTCTCGGCCTTGCGCCGTGTTTTGGTCATAAACGATGCGGCCTACTAACCGGCACGCTCAACGAAGCAATCTTGGGAAAGGAACCGTCCATGCTCGTCCGCCGCTCTGCCAGAATCGCGCTTGCAGTTGCCGCCGCTCTCTTCGCTGCTGGATCGCTGACGTCTCATGCGGCAAAGGCCGAGGCGATGGCAGAGTCCTTGACACTTCCGGAAGCGGAGGTGACGGCCATCAGACAAGTTTTTAAGACGGCGACGGACGCCCTTGTGGCGGGGGACTGGAAGGTTTGGTCCGAGTTCTGGACCAAGGATGCGGTGTTGATGCCGCCGAACCATCCGAGCGTCGCGGGCCTTGAAAAACTCCGCAAATTTGTTCAAGCCGACCTCTCCGCACTGAAGGACTTCAAGCAGTCCGACTGGACCTTCGAAGGGCGAGGCGATCTTGCCGTCGTGACTACCGGCATGGAGTGGATTTTCAAGGACGGCAAGAGCAAGACGGGCAAGCAAATCGTCGTCATGGTCAAAGACGCCGAGGGCGTTTGGCGGGCGCAAAAGGTGATCTACAATCTGAATGGCAATTCTTAAGACCTGGATGAAGACACGGCTTTCGTGCAGCCTATGCGCCGGGGGCCTCAAGCCCGGTCCAAAGCGGAGAGAGCAGCGATAACGATTATGGGTAAGACAATGCGTTTTTTCATGATTTCAGCAGCGTTTACGCTTGCTCTTGGCATGCAAGGGACTGCCTTTGCGCAGGCCACAGACGCTGAGGTCGCTGTCGAGCCGCCACAGCAGGATAGTGCGCCAGCTGAGGCGGAAGCCTCGGATTCGGACCAGTCCTCAGACGGTGTGGCCCAAGACACGCTTCTAAGCGAGGCCGAACTCGAGCAGCTCGTGGCGCCCGTCGCGCTCTATTCTGATCCGCTTCTTGCCAACGTCCTGATCGCCTCGACCTACCCGTTGGAGGTCGTGCAGGCGGAGCGTTGGTACCAGAAAAACAAAGAGCTCAAGGGCGACGGTCTCCAGGAAGCACTGGCGAAACAGGATTGGGACGACAGCATCAAGGACCTTGTCACGGTGCCGGATGCCCTCGAGATGATGAACAAGGATCTCGACTGGACCCAGAACCTCGGCGATGCAGTGCTGGCACAGCAAGCCGACGTGATGGAAGCCGTGCAGGCTTTGCGTGCTCGCGCGAACGAGAATGGCATGCTTGAGTCCAATCCCCAGCAGACCGTGACGGTCACACAGACGGTGGTGCAGAACGGCGATGGGTCTTCCGACGAGGGAGCGACATCCTCCCAAGGCGCTCAACCGACCCAGGAAGTGATCGCGATCCAGCCAACTGATCCCGAGAGGATTTATGTGCCGTACTACGAGCCATCTGTCGCTTACGGCGCGTGGCCATATCCCAGCTACCAGCCCTATTACTTTCCGCCGCCGCCGGGCTACGCTCTTGGCAGCGCGCTCGCGACGGGGCTGGTTTGGAGCGCCGGTTTTGCCGTCGGCAATGCGATCTGGGGTAACGGGTTCAACTGGGGCCGAAACGACATCAACGTCAACGTGAACCGCAATATAAGCGGGAACACGATCAATCGAAATAACATCAACGCGCAGAAGTGGGAGCATAACTCGGCTCACCGGCGCGGCGTCCAGTACAACAATACCAACGTTCAGAACAAATTCTCGAAGAAGCAGGCCAATCTCGGCGACAGGCGCCCTGGTGGTGGTGAAGGCCGTCCAGGAGGTGGAAATCTCGGTGACAGGCGCCCTGGTGGCGGTGAAGGCCGTCCAGGAGGTGGAAATCTCGGTGACAGGCGCCCTGGTGGCGGTGAAGGTCGTCCAGGAGGCGGAAATCTCGGCGACAAGCGCCCTGGTGGGCGTCCGTCAGTCGGCGATATCGAAGCTGGTCTAAAAAAACCTGGCGGAGGCAATCGGCCCGCAGCGGGGGGCGGCAATCGTCCGAATGCGGGGACCGGGGGTCGCCCGGGGGGCAAAGACCGACAAGCCAATCTAAAAGACCGGGCGCCGGCCAAGAAGCCGGCTGCCAAGAGGCCAGCAGCCAAGAAGCCGGCAGCCAAGAAGCCAGCAGCCAAGAGGCCAGCCGCTAAGAAGCCAGCCGCCAAGAAGTCAGCTGCCAAGAAGCCAGCAGCCAAGAAACCAGCTTCTAGGAAGCCCCAAAGCCGCCCGAGCGGTAATGCATTCAAAAAACATAGCGGAGGCGGCGCACGCAAGGCTTCGTCCCGGGGGCGCGCCAGCGCCGGCGGCCGAAGCGTTTCGAGAGGCGGTGGCGGTGGACGTCGGGCCGGTGGCGGTGGACGCGGTGGCGGACGGCGCCGATAGATCTGAAATAAAAGCAATGAGTGATAACCAAGATTGGTGGATGGCATGCCGTTAGTTCGACAATTGAGCCACGCATTGTTCGGCGCAACACTCCTCGTAGCGTGCGCCCCGGCGCAGGCCGAGCAACAGTTTGAAAGTCCCGAAGCCGCAGTCGAGGCGTTAGTCGCCGCAGCGCGAGGCGACGAGAAGGACACGCTGCTCAAGATTCTCGGGTCGGAGGGCCAGTACGTCATTAGCTCCGGCGATGACGTTGCGGACAAGAATGCGCGCGAGAGCTTCATGGACGCCTACGAAAAGAGTTACAAGTTTGAGAAAGAGGGGGACGACTTCGTGATCCTCTTGCTCGGTGAGGACGATTGGCCCTTCCCGATTCCAGTGGTGAAGACCGATGGTGGGAAATGGGAGTTCGATACCGAAGCCGGACTCGAGGAAATTCTCATTCGGCGCGTTGGCCGCAACGAACTCTCCGCCATCGAGGCGGCGCGTGGCTATGTGAACGCGCAAGAGAAATATGCCGCGCTCAATCCGGACGGTGGGGAGAAGTCCGCCTATGCGCAACGCATCATGAGCTCGCCGGACGAGAAAGACGGCCTGTACTGGCCGACGGATGAGGGCGCGGACGAAAGCCCGCTTTCCAAGAAGTTCATCGAGATCACCGAGGAAGGCTACAAGCCCGACGGCATCAGACCGATCCCCTATCACGGGTACTTCTTCCGTATTCTAAAGAGCCAAGGTGAGGGCGCTGAAGGCGGCGCGCGCGACTATGTCGAGGACGGCCGCATGACGGGCGGTTTCGCGTTGATCGCCTACCCGGCCGAGTACGGCAATTCAGGTATCATGACCTTCATCGTCAACCGAGACTCAGAGGTGCTCGAAAAGGATCTCGGCGAGGACACGGTGGATGTCGCCGGCGAGGTCGATTCTTTCTCGCCGGACGAGACCTGGGAGCCCGCTCAGACGCCATAGGTGGGTTTTCAGTATGACTGTCGTCAGCCGGTTCGGGTGAGCAGCATCGCATGGGCGACGTAGTGAAACGGGTAACGTTCGGGCCTTGCCCGTAGAAGCTCTTCAATGCGGTCGTAGATGCTGGCGATCACGGCGCTCGGGTCCGGATCGTCGCCAAGATGCAGCCGCAGGACAGGTTCGGTAAAAGCCCTGAAGAAGTTGGTGAAGGCGTCCGCGTAGATGTCGACGTCTCTCGAACCGCGATAGTCTTCGACGAAGGGCACGGGCACTTCATAGCTTTCGACGCGCTCCATCCGGAAGAGACCGGCGCATTGCGCCCGCGGTGCTGTCACGGGCGCGGTGAGCTCGTCGAGTGTGCGGAAGTAAACTGGCTGATAGAAGGTCTCATACACATCGCGGCTGATGGTGCCGTCGCTCACATGCGCGCGCAGGGCGTCGTTCAAAACGTCGTAGATTCCATCGCAGGTCCGGTGCTCGGCGCCTGCGCCAAAGACCTCGACCAAAAGCTTGCCGCCCGGAACGAGCTCGGCAGCCCTGGCCGTCAGAAACGCTTCGAGATCGAGTGCGGCCTGCTGCGCAAAAGCTGCGTGTTCCGCCTCGGTCACGGTGCCCACACCGCGCACCTTGCTGGGGCCGTTCGGCAGGATGTAGCCGGGCAGGCGATCCAGCGGTCTTGCGCCGAGAAAGCCGATCGCATTAAAGGTCGTCGCAAAATGGACCGAGCGCGATGGTAGTAATTGGTCGTACATTGATCCGCCTACCGCGGCCGAATGCACCGTCTCACCGAAGACGGACTGCCCCTCGGGTCGCAGGCGTTTGAAAAGCTCCGAAAAGTCGTTCGTCGGCAGATCGCTGTGGATGGTCTGGATTGGGCGCGTGGTGTGTTCGCGACACGCGGCGACGAGCGTCGTCATCACCTCGATCGAATTCCCGCCTTCCGAGCAGCCGAAATCCGCAAGACCGACGGTCGCGGGGGGATCGGAGAAGACCATGCCGCGCGCCGCCTCGTCGATCCAGGGTAGGACATAGTCGATCGCCGCCCATTGCGGGGCTGAGTTGCGGTTGTAGAAGCCGCGTCCGATCATCCCGGTTGTAACGGCCATGACAGATCCTGCCTGTTTTCTGTGGTCTTGAATCGTCGTAGCACGCTTTGCTGACGATAGAACTGCACGGAGTAATTGCGCCTCGTGGCGCCGGCCTCCCGGCGACCGAGCCTTTCTTAAGCGTTGTCGACTAGCGGCCGTTTGAGCACGGGGTGCGCGTTCGTTTGCGGGGCATGTGCTGGGCGGATCGGGGGTCGCGCGGTCGCATCAAGACATTAAGCCATTGAAAAATTGGTCGGAGTGGCAAGATTTGAACTTGCGACCCCCTCGTCCCGAACGAGGTGCGCTACCAGGCTGCGCTACACTCCGCCATGACCAAAGATTGGCTTGAAGAGGACCGTATATAGACGGCGCGGGGGCCGCTCGCAACAAAGAGTAGGGCGGTTGCGGGGAAGTTTTTTGAGCCCTATCCCCCGGGTCCATTGCCCAAGGCGCCCGATACTGGTAGGACGGCAACTCGCTCCGCCATATATAATGAGCCGCGTGTTGAGTTGCTTGGCACGCCGGGCTATGGAGCGGTTTCCGATATTGCGTGATGGGGCGTGGCCAAGTGGTAAGGCATCGGGTTTTGGTCTCGTGATCCCAGGTTCGAATCCTGGCGCCCCAGCCACTCTCTGCCCATTCGCCGCGCGGTACGGGCCTGTCCTCGGGGTGTCCCCGATTTACCGCTGAATTCCGGCCTGCGTCACCCGCACGATCTGCGGTTACTGATGGCGGAGACGGTTTCGCCGCGAAGTCGGGCGGTATCTGCGCCGAGAGTCTCTCGGGCGGCATTTGGGGGTCAACATTTCCGGCGGCGACGGGGAAGTGTCACGCAATGTCCGCTTTGAGCAGTGAAGCGGACATCCGGAAAGTTGGCTCCGATGTCAGCTAATGACCCAAAGC
>Ga0209013_10001134_pt1 | contig 24573 bp, 30 predicted proteins | sample Cruoilmetagenom2_FD_187291 | JGI IMG/M metagenome (GOLD analysis project Ga0209013, IMG submission 187291) | Oil polluted marine microbial communities from Coal Oil Point, Santa Barbara, California, USA - Sample 2 (SPAdes) (version 2) | ecosystem: Environmental > Aquatic > Marine > Oil seeps ... | reverse complement strand
GCTGGCCGCGGCGGAAGCCGCCTTCGACTTCGTCCTTATGCAGATGAGTTTGGCAACGCGGCTCATTCACTCCTATCGTGAAGGGCCCGGCAACGCACCGGCCACAGCAAGCGACTACGCCAACATGATTCGCGCCGCGCTCGCGCTCGCCAACGCCACCAACAATCCCGAATATGTAGAGCAGGCCTGCGCCTGGACGCACGTGCTCGACACCCACTACTGGGCGCAAGACCTTGGCGGCTATTATCTCACCGCCGACGATACCGACGACATTCTCGTGCGGCCGCTGAACGGTAACGACGATGCCACGCCGAACGCCAACGCCATGATGGTCTCGAACCTCGTGGCGCTATCGTCCTGGACCGGCACGGTTACGTATACCGATCGTGCCGAGAAGATCATGGAGGCTTTCGGCCCTGCAATCACCGCGAACCCGGTCGGCCATGCGGGCCTGCTCGGTGCAGCGCTCGATCTGCTGGCGCCGGCGCTCATCGTGCTGATGGTGCCCGAGGGCGGAGACCCGACAGCGATGCGCGGGGCTTTGCGCGATGTGTCTCTGCCCAATGTGGTGGTGGACGAAGTCTGGGCCGACGAGACCCTGCCGTCCAATTCACCTGCATCGGGAAAAGCCCCGGTCGACGGCAACACGACCGCTTACGTGTGTATCGGCCCGCAATGCTCCCTGCCGGTCACGGACGCGGACAAGCTCGTTCAGACGATCAAGGCAGCACGCGCAGTGACGGTGGCGTAGCGATCACTCCAACGGTTTCTGGAACGAGGCCAGCACGGCGTCGTCGTTCAAGACGAGCAGAGAGCTGCCAAGGACACACAGTAGATTAACCGCTGCGACGTGAAGCAGGCCGCGCATGCAATCCCCTCCGGCTTCGCGAGCCGGAAAAGTATGCCACGATTCGAAAGGCGCAAAGCCCTACGTGTTCATCGAATCGAAGAATTCCCCGTTGTTCTTGGTCTGCTTCAGCTTGTCGACCAGGAACTCGATCGCATCCATCGTGCCCATGGGGTTCAGGATGCGGCGGAGCACGTACATCTTCTTGAGCTGATCGCGATCCACCAGCAGCTCCTCTTTGCGGGTGCCGGAGCGGGCGATGTCGATGGCCGGGAACACGCGCTTGTCGGCGACCTTGCGGTCGAGCACGACTTCGGAGTTACCGGTGCCCTTGAACTCTTCGAAGATGACTTCGTCCATGCGGCTGCCCGTATCGATCAGGGCCGTCGCGATGATCGTGAGCGAGCCGCCTTCCTCGATGTTACGCGCAGCACCGAAGAAGCGCTTCGGCCGCTGGAGCGCGTTCGCGTCCACACCGCCGGTCAGCACCTTGCCGGAGGAGGGCACCACCGTGTTATAGGCGCGGCCAAGGCGCGTAATCGAATCCAGCAGGATCACGACGTCGCGGCTATGCTCCACCAGGCGCTTGGCCTTCTCGATGACCATCTCAGCCACCTGTACGTGACGCGACGCCGGCTCGTCGAACGTCGAGGATACGACCTCGCCGTTCACCGAGCGCTGCATGTCGGTCACTTCCTCGGGCCGCTCGTCGATCAGGAGCACGATCAGATAGCACTCCGGATGATTGGCGGTGATGGCATGGGCGATGTTCTGAAGGATCACCGTCTTACCGGTGCGCGGCTGTGCCACGATGAGGCCACGCTGGCCCTTACCGATCGGCGCGACGATATCGATGACCCGGCCGGTATAGTCCTTCTTGGTCGGGTCCTCGGTCTCCATCTCCAGACGCTCGTCCGGATAGAGCGGGGTCAGATTGTCAAAGTGGATCTTGTGACGCTGCTGGTCGGGATCGTCGAAATTGATCGTGTTGACCTTGAGAAGCGCGAAATAGCGCTCGCCGTCCTTGGGGCTTCTGATCTGCCCCTCGACCGTGTCGCCGGTTCGAAGACCGAAGCGGCGGATCTGCGAGGGCGAGACGTAGATGTCGTCAGGACCGGCCAGATAGTTCGAATCCGGCGAGCGCAGGAAGCCGAAACCATCCTGGAGGACCTCGACCACGCCCTGGCCGGTGATATCGACCTCCCGGGCGGCCAATTGTTTCAGGATCGCGAACATCAATTCCTGCTTGCGCATGGCGTTCGCGTTTTCGACTTCGACCTCCTCGGCGAAGCTCAGAAGCTCCGTCGGCGATTTGGTCTTCAAATCCTGCAGCTTCATTTCTTGCATGCGCTGCTAAACTCCAATGGGGAAAGGGTTGTTGTTTTGATTGCCGCGCGCATCAACGCACACGATCGAAGAGATAAGGAAAGGGATGATCTTTGTCGGGAGAGCGGCGGGACCGCTCCAGCCAGTCCGCGTCAAAAGTCGGACTGGAACCTACGTCTTAGACTGGTTTCGAGTCGACTTATAGCAGACGCCGGCCTTGCGAGGAATAGATTTGCCCGAAAACTGGCATAAATATTGGCTGGAAGACAATTCAGCGCGCCCTAGAAGGGTTTTACTACCGCCAGAATGACAATCGCGATCATCAGTAGCGTGGGCACTTCATTGGCGATCCGGTAGAATCGCTGGCTGTGGGTGTTGCGATCTTGCGCGAACTCCCGGGTCCATTTGGAGAGAAGTCCCGTGAACCCGGACATGGCAATGACCAGCACGAGTTTGGCATGGAACCAGCCCGCATAGGCCCAGTCCACCACCTCGAGCGCCAGGATGAGACCGAACACCCAGCTCGCAATCATAGCCGGCGTGATGATCGCCTTCAAAAGGCGCCGCTCCATGATCTTGAAAGTCTCGGACTGCTTCGAGTCCTTTTCCGCCTCGATATGATAGACGAACAGCCGCGGCAGGTAGAGGACACCGGCCATCCAGGCGATCACCGAGATTATGTGAAACGCCTTGATGTAGAGAAGAAACATCAGTTTTTCAGGTCCTTACGCGGCGCTGTCGCCCTTCACGAGCCGCACCAGCCGCTCCACGTGCGCGATCGGCGTATCGGGCAGAATGCCATGGCCCAGATTGAAGATGAACGGGCCTTGGCCGAGCTCCGCTAGGATCTGCCCAACCCGTACGTCCAGTTCCGGGCCGCCGGTCGCGAGCAGCACCGGATCGAGATTGCCTTGTACCGGCACGAGCGACTGAAGCGCCTCACCGATCCACGCAAGCGGGAGGCTCGTGTCGCATCCGACCCCATCCACGCCGGTCTCCCGTGCATAGCGCACGGCAGAGGGTCCCGCGCCGCGCGGAAAACCGATGATGGGAATCTCGGGTTCTTGGCGCTTGACCCGCGCGACGATCTCTTTCGTCGGCGCGATGCACCATCGGGAGAAGGCGTCTTCGGGGACGCTGCCCGACCAGCTGTCGAAGATCTGAAGTGCCCGGCAGCCCGCCGCCACCTGACCTAGAAGATAGGTCGTAGACGTCTCGACGATCATGTCGATCATCGCCTGGAACAGGGATGGGTCCCGATAGGCAAGCGCGCGCGCCGCAGCCTGGTCCTTGCTGCCGGCGCCTTCCACCATGTAGGTGGCGACCGTCCAAGGCGCCCCGCAAAACCCGATTAGCGGGACGGCTTCCGGGAGCTCAGCTACCACCCGCTCCACCGTCTCGTAGACCGGAGAGAGCTCAGCAACGGCCACCGCGGGGTCGAGCCGTGCCAGCGCCGCGCCATCGCGGATCGGATCGAGCTTGGGACCTTCTCCCTCGACAAAGGCCACAGGCTGACCCAGCGCAAAGGGCACGATGAGAATATCGGAGAACACGATCGAGGCATCGAACGGGAACCGGCGTAGAGGTTGAAGCGTGACCTCGGCCGCAAGCTTGGGGGTGAGGCAAAGGTCGAGAAAGGACGGAACGGTCTTCCGAACCTCCCGGTACTCGGGCAAATACCGGCCTGCTTGACGCATGAGCCACATGGGCGGGGGCGAGCAGTTTTCACCCGTCAGAACGGACAGCAGGGGAACTTGTGAACCGGTCATGCGCCTCTCTAATACTAATAAGAAGAGTCTTTAAAAGAACTACTGTTGTTTTTATTATGTCGTGGATAGCGGACATTCAATTTCATCACTACTGTTTCAACAGGCGTGCTAGGCGCGAATTTGACGGTTCGGCGATAAACCGGTCCCCCTGTGGTCAGGTCCCCTTGATAGTCGCCATAAGAACCAGATGCATTGACGTTTTTTGCGTTCTCGTGGGCATTGGCAACGTCTTGAGGACTTGTGGATTTCACCCCTTCGGAGCTGGGGATGAAAAAGGTTATTGTCCCCCCTGCTCATAACGTCCGTCACGATTTAAACACAGACGAATCTGTGAAGAACTCGGCGGATGATTTACCGCCTAGCGGGGAGAGATCGGCGCGGCCGAGTGTTGCCCCTGTCGCTCACCCCAGTTATCCAATGGTCGTACAATGGATATCCAACAGCGTACCTTCCATCTTCATATGATCTCGGACTCCACGGGCGAGACGCTCGTCACCATCGCCCGAGCCGTCGGCGTACAATATGCAGCCGCGCGGGCAATCGAGCATTTGTATCCGCTCGTGCGGAGCGGCCGCGAACTCGACCGGGTCCTCAAGGAAGTCGAGGCGGCGCCGGGGATCGTGCTCTACACGCTGTTCAATCGGGATATGGCCGAGGAGCTGGAGCAAGCCTGCAAGCGGCTCAACGTTCCCTACGTCGCGCCGCTGTTGAATGTGTTGCAGGTCTTCGAGTCTTATCTGGGTATGACGTCGACACCGATGGTCGGCGGTCAGCACCAGCTCGATGCCGACTATTATCGCCGCATCGAGGCGTTGAACTTCACCATGATGCATGACGACGGCCATCTGCCGGACCGGCTCGACGATGCCGACATCATCCTGCTCGGGATCAGCCGTACCTCGAAGACCCCGACATCCATCTATCTCGCCAATCGAGGGTTCAAGACGACCAATGTGCCCCTCGTACCGGGCGTGCCCGTGCCGCCGCAGCTCGAAGAGGACACGACTGCCTTCGTCGTTGCCCTCGTCGCGAGCCCGGAGCGAATCTCGCAAGTCCGCCACAACCGGGTCATCGAGCAGGCCCACGGTCATTTGGACGATTACGTCGATCGCGACGCCATTGCTGCGGAGATCGCGCAGACACGGCAGCTCTGCGCGCGCCGCGGCTGGCCCATTATCGATGTGACGCGCCGGTCCATCGAAGAGACCGCCGCGGCAATCATCCGGCTCTATGACGATCGCGACGCCCCGGCGCTCGACACATGACCAATTTCCTCCAAGAGGGCCGTCCGCCTTTGGTTCTCGCCTCGGCGAGCGCCGCACGCCGCACGCTCCTGGCGAGCACCGGGCTGACATTCAGTACGAAGGCCGCCCATCTCGACGAGGCGGCCATGCGCACGGCGCTGGGCCTCAAAGGCACCGTCGATCCAAGCGATGTGGCCGAAGTCCTCGCGCGCGCCAAAGCAGAAGCGGTGAGCGGGCAGTCGGGTGAGGCCTTTGTGATCGGTGGAGACCAGATCATGTCTGCCGGCGGCAACACATATGGAAAGCCGCAGTCGTTCGACGAGGCTCGGGCCCGGCTGCTCGACCTCAGCGGCAAGAGCCATCAGCTCCATACCGCGGTTGTTCTTGCTACCGGCGGGACCACGGTCTGGGCGTACACGGATGTGGCGACGCTGACCATGCGCCGGTTCTCGCCGGAATTTGTCGGGCATTATCTCGCTGCGGCCGGTGAGGCCGTTCTCGGCTCCGTCGGCGCCTACCAGATCGAATCCTTGGGCATTCAGCTCTTCGAGAAGATCGACGGGGACTTCTTTTCGATTCTCGGTCTGCCGCTACTCCCGGTTCTCGATGCGCTCCGGCGCGAGGGCGCGATCGAGGGATGAAGCGACCATGAGCAAGGCTCCACGTGCATGCGTGATCGGCTGGCCGGTGGAGCATTCGCGCTCGCCGGCGATCCATGGCTACTGGCTGCGGCAGTACGGCATTGACGGCGCCTACGAGAAAGAGGCCGTGCGGCCGGAGGATCTGGCGGCGTTTCTGAGCGATCTGCCCGCCTATGACTATGTGGGAGCAAATGTCACGCTGCCCTATAAGGAGGCCGCGCTCCATGCAGCGCGCTCAGCCGATGCGGCGGCCAAGGCGATCGGCGCGGCGAACACGTTATGGCTCGATGCGAACGGCGTTCTCCAGGCGAGCAATACGGACGCCTATGGCTTCATGACCAACCTCGATGAGGGTGCCCCCAAGTGGCGCGAGACGTGCGGCGTGGCCATGGTGCTGGGTGCGGGCGGCGCCGCCCGCGCGATTCTCCACGGGCTGATCGAAGCCGGTGTTCCCCGCATTCTGTTGACGAACCGCACGGTCGCCAAAGCGGAGACGCTTGCCCGTGAGTTCGGGGCGCCCGTCGAGGTGATGCCGTGGGAGACCAAAGATTCGGCACTGTCCGCTTGTGGCCTCTTGGTCAATGCGACGAGCCTTGGCATGACGGGCCAGCCGCCACTGGACATCATGGTGGGCGCTCTTCCCTCGGCCGCCGTGGTGACGGACATCGTCTATGTGCCGCTGGAGACACCGCTCCTGGCCGCGGCCCGCGCGCGCGGACTCACAGCGGTCGACGGGCTCGGCATGCTTCTGCACCAAGCCGTCCCCGGCTTCGAACGCTGGTTTGGCGTCCGCCCTGAGGTGACGCCCGCCTTGCGCGACCACGTGGTCGCCATCCTGGGAGCGGCGTGATGCTGGTCATCGGTCTCACGGGCGGTATCGGCATGGGAAAGAGCTCCGCGGCTGCACATTTCAGGCAGCATGGGGTTCCCGTATTCGATGCGGACGCGTATGTGCACGGACTCTATGAAGGCGCCGCGGTGCCGCTGATCGAGCGCGCTTTTCCGAGCACGACCCACGAGGGCCGTGTCGACCGGGCGCTTCTGGCCCGGGAAGTCGCCGGCCGGCCGGAGCGCCTCAAAGCGCTCGAGGCGATCGTCCATCCCTTAGTAACGCAGGCTGAGATAGACTTTCTCTGCGAGCAGGAAGCGAGTGGCGCAGCCATGGCGGTGCTCGAAATTCCGCTTCTTTTCGAGACGGGCGCGGAGTCCCGCGTCGACGTTACGGTCACGGTCAGCGCACCGGAAGACGTGCAGCGTCAGCGCGTGCTGGAGCGCGAGGGCATGAGCGTCCAAAAGTTCGAGGCTTTGCGGGCCCGGCAGCTCGGCGACGCGGACCGTCGGGCGCGGGCCGATCATGTGCTGGACAGCGGGTCGACCTTGGAAAACCTGCACGCGCAACTCGATGTGCTGGTCGAATCGCTTAAGCTCAAGGATGGGCGCGTCATGGAGCGCTTGCGCGCGTCGCGATCCTAGACAAACGGAGATCACCGGGCCGTTGCGTGAAATCATTCTCGATACGGAAACGACAGGCCTCGATCCCAAGGAAGGGCATCGTGTGGTCGAGATCGGCTGCGTGGAACTGGTGAACTCCATTCCCACGGGCCGGACTTGGCACTGTTATCTGAACCCTGAGCGCGACATGCCCGAGCAGGCCTTCGCCGTGCATGGGCTGTCCACGGATTTCCTCTCGAGCAAGCCGCTTTTCGCCGACAAAGCCGACGAGTTCCTCGAATTCGTCGAAACCGCCATGCTGGTCATTCACAATGCCAAATTCGATTTCGGCTTCCTAAACGCTGAACTCGACTGGGCTTCGAAGCCGCTTCTGACCTGGAACAGAATTGTAGATACGCTGGCGCTTGCGCGCCGCCGGCATCCAGGGGCGCCGGCGAGCCTCGATGCGCTTTGCCGCCGCTACGGCATCGATCTCAGCGGGCGCGACTTGCACGGCGCGCTTCTGGATTGCCGGCTGCTCGCCTCAGTCTATGTGGAACTGGTCGGCGGAAAACAGGCGAGGCTCGAACTTGCCGGGAACGGAACCCAACGGGCCGATTCGCCGGGGAGCGCCGCCACGGTCACCCCGCGCGCCACGCCGTTGGCCACGCGGCTGACAGCGGAAGAGCACGAAGCCCACCGTGCCTTCGTGGCCACGTTGGGCGATGACGCGCTATGGCGCCGTTATGAGTGATCTGAGCCTGCGCCGTGCGGCGCCTTAGTTCGGGGGGCCGTTCGGAGTGTCGCCGCCCTTCGACAGATTTTGCGAGTAGAGACGGCCGAAATCGATCGGATCAAGCATCAGGGGCGGGAAACCGCCATCGCGCACGATATCGGCGATTACGCGCCGCACGAACGGGAAGAGCAGGGTGGGGCAGTCCACAAACAGGACCGGCTGGAGCATGTTTTCGGGGATATTCTTGATCCGGAACAGTCCGCCGTAATCCAGCTCTACATTGTAGATGACGCCCGTATCGCTTTTGGCGTGGGCCTCGAGATGCACGACGGCCTCGTAGACATCGTCGCCGCGCGGGCCGGCATTGACGTTGACGCCGACCTGAAGCTGCGGGTTTTCGCCAGGCCCCTGAAGCGTCTGCGGCGCGCCGGGGCTCTCGAAGGAGAGATCCTTCACATATTGTGCGAGTACGTTGAGCTGCGCCTCGCTGGCGGCACCGGCACCGCCTGCCGGTCCGTCGCCATTGCTCCCCTTGGGGCTATTCTCTTCGTCGTTGTCCGCCATCTGATCCTCCTCGACGCATACTGCGTCCGCTGGCTAGCATGGGAGGCGAGGGCCGCGCAATTCGGCAATCCGCATTCGTACGCCGGAAAAGGCCATGTGCCCCCTTTGGGGTTGGCGTCCCTGACGGGAATGACGTAAGTTGACGTTGAACGTGGCCATTTGGACCTGAAAAATGCGCCGCGGCGGATTGCGGCCGCTAGAAAATCTCTAGGCACGAAACGATATAGACCTAAGAGCAGTCCGCATTGAACCGGATTCAATCCGGAACTGGATGGCCGTGCGATTATGAGTGAAGCTTTCGATATCTATACATTGCTGTTCCTGGTTCTCGCGGTGGTGATCTTCATCAGGCTGCGTGGCGTCCTTGGACGCCGGACTGGCAACGAACGGCAGCCTTACGACCCCTATTCCAGCCCCGAGTCCAAACAAGGCGCGCCTGAGGGCACCGTTGTCGCTCTGCCGCGCGGCCGCAATGCCGATGTACCGGCCGGGGAAACCGCGGGGCCCACGGCCGAGGATATCGAGGAGCGCCTGGGGCGCTTCGCTAAAGCCGACAGTCCGCTCGGCCAAGCGCTCACCGCGCTCATCAAGACCGATCCCGGCTTCGATCCGACCCAGTTTCTGGACGGCGCCAAGATGGCGTATGAGATGATCGTCGCCGCCTTTGCGGAAGGCGACGAGAAGACGCTCAATCAGCTTCTGGGCGAAGACGTCCTGGACGGCTTTACCCGCGCGATCGGCGAGCGTGAAGAGCGCGGCGAAACACATCACACGACCCTGGTCGGCATCGACAAGGCCGATATCATCGAGGCTGAACTCAAGGACAAGCAGGCCTTTGTCACGGTCAAGTTCGTGAGCGAACTGATTTCGGTCACGCGCGACGCGGGCGGCGAGGTCGTCGATGGCGACCCCAAGAAAGTGCGCGAGGTCACCGACATCTGGACATTCGCGCGCGACATGGCCTCTCGCAATCCGAACTGGAAGCTCGTGGCCACCGAGGCGGCGAACTAGCCGCCGCCCTTGTCCGGCTCCGTCTACTCGATACGCACCTCCTTTACCGCCCTGGACGGCTGGGCGGGGGACGATCACACGGCGGCGCTGCGCGCCTTTCTGAACTCCAAATCTCATATCGGTGATGACAATCTCTTCGTCGGCGCGCCGGACCTTGGCGGGATTGCGGAACGCGGTTCGGCACGCGCGTTTTTCGAATCTCGGTTCGAACCGTTCGCGGCGTCGGCCGATACGCCCGGATACGTAACCGGCTATTACGAGCCGGAACTGCGCGGGTCCCGCACCCAGACGCTACGATACTCCGTGCCGGTCTATGGGCGCCCCGCCGATCTCATCACCACAATCGCCGAGACGGACCGCGCAAGGCACAACGAGGCCGTCAGCGGCTTTCGTCGGACGGCTGAGGGCGCCGTTCCCTACTACACACGGGCCGAAATAGAGGCAGGCGGGCTCGCAGCGCAACGGTTGGAAGTCCTGTATACGGATGACTACGTCGAGCTATTCTTCATGCAGGTGCAAGGCTCCGGGCTCGTCCATCTCGACGACGGCACATCCTTGAGGCTGACCTATGCGGGCAAGAACGGTCATCCGTACACGTCTATAGCGCGGGTTCTTATCGATGCCGGAGAGCTCGCTGCCGATGAGATCGATATGGACGTCGTGAAAGCCTGGCTCCGGAACGATCCGGCGCGTGGCCGCGCGCTCATGCAGAAGAACGAGTCCTATGTGTTCTTTTCCGCTCTCTCGAAAAGCGACGCGATGGAGGGCCCGCGCGGCGCCGAAGGCGTGCCCCTCACACCCGGCCGCAGCCTGGCCGTCGACCCGGCCTATATCCCTCTTGGGTCGCCCGTCTTCGTCACCGTCCCGGACCTAGACGACGAAGACGGCGCGCCCTTCCATAGTTTGATGATCGCCCAGGATGCAGGCTCGGCCATTCAAGGACCGCAGCGCGGCGACATCTTCTTTGGCACGGGCGTGAGCGCAGGCGCTATCGCCGGGCACACCCGCTTTGCTGCGCAGTTCCATGTCTTGATGCGGAAGCGTTAAGGCGCTTTGCGCTAGTGTAGTTTCATGGCCAAGGGCAAATCAGGCAGCGAAAAACCAGGCAAAGCGGGCGCGAGCAAGGAAAAGTCTGACAAGACGGGCGGCGGACACGGCCGCCTCGAAGACGACGCGGCGCTGTGGGCGCGGGTCGTCGAGACCGCCGAACCGCTGACCAATAAGAATCGCTTCATCGATTTGGAGACGCCGCTCAAGCCACCGAAGCCCAGGCAAGCGGCGCCAAAGGCCAAGACGCCTGCGCCAGAAGACGCCGTACCTCCGGCGTCACCGGCGCGGACCCGGCAGCCCAAAATCACCGTCAAAAAGGCGCTCTCGCCAAAAGCCGGCCTCGATCGGCAGACGGCGCGCAAGCTCGACAAGGGCAACCTTGCCATCGAGGCGCGCATCGACCTGCACGGTATGCGCCAGCGCGAGGCTCATAGTGCGTTGCGGAAATTCTTGCATTGGGCACGCGGAAAGGACTACCGCCATGTGCTGGTCATCACCGGCAAGGGGTCACTTCGTGACGAGGGCACGAGCTTCTACGAAGAAGACGCCCGCGGTGTGCTCCGCCAGGCGGTGCCGCACTGGCTCTCTCACGGGGATCTGGCCCCGCTGATCGTCAGCTTCTCCGAAGCCCCGCGCCGCCTCGGTGGCGAAGGCGCGCTCTATGTGCGGCTGCGGCGGTCATCTCGAAGCCGCTAGCGGCTATTCGCTGAGCTGGCCCTCGGCCCCCAACGTCCGAAGGATGAAGTCCGCACGCTCCACCACGCCGACCTTTGGCAGGACCGCGACTTCGTAACCGAGAGAGGAATAATCCGCGAGGAGCCGCGCACACTCGTCGGTTGCCGTGTCGAAGCCGTGCTGCCGCTCGTCATCGTGCCAATAGATCTCAGGCCAGGGCGGCGCGAAGAAACCAAGGTGATGATACCAATGGGCCCGGCCAAGCTCATGAAGCACACCGTCGCCTGTGACCTGTTCTAGCGCCGAGGCGGCATCGACCAAGCTTCGGTCGAAGAAGACCCAGCCCTCAAGAACGGCAGCTGCTTGCCAATCGGCGATGGACATCGCGACCGCCCGCCGTGCGAAGGCTGCGGCATCAATCCAGGGCAACGCCGAACCATTCGACGCCAGCTCTTCTCGAACGATCCGACGGCCCGGCTCTTCGACGACAGCATAGCCCCTCTCCCGAAGGGCTTCGAGCAAGGTCGATTTGCCTCCGCCCGAGCAGCCGGAGATCACGACGCGATGGTCCATCTTTCGAGGGCTCGTCCCTAAAGAATAAACTTCGACAGGTCGGCGTTCTTGGCGAGGTCGCCGATATGCTCGCGGACATGCGCCGCATCGATGGTGATCTCCTCACCGTCTCTGTCGGAAGCAGCAAACGAGATGTCGTCGAGAATGCGCTCCATCACCGTCATCAGGCGCCGCGCGCCGATATTCTCGACAGAGGTATTCACCTCGACAGCAATATCGGCAATGGCATCGATGGCGTCTTCGGTGAAGTCGAGCGTCACGCCTTCCGTTTTCATCAGCGCCACATACTGATTGATTAGACAGGCCTTGGGCTCCGTCAGGATGCGACGGAAATCCTCGCGGGTGAGCGCGCGCAGCTCCACACGTATGGGCAAACGCCCTTGCAGCTCGGGCAGCAGATCCGAGGGCTTGGAGATGTGAAACGCACCCGAGGCAATGAAGAGGATGTGGTCCGTCTTCACGGGCCCGTATTTCGTGCCGACGGTCGTGCCCTCGATGAGGGGCAGGAGATCGCGCTGCACGCCTTCGCGGCTGACGTCCGCGCCTGCGCGGTCGGACCGGGCGCAGATCTTATCGATCTCGTCAAGAAAGACGATGCCGTTGTTCTCGACGTTGCTGATCGCTTCCTGGATCAACATGTCGTCGTCGATGAGCTTGTCGGATTCCTCGGCCATGAGAATACCGAAGGAGTCTTGCACCGTGACCGTGCGCGGCTTGGTGCGCTGGCCGAAGGCCTTGCCGAGCATATCGGAGAGATTGACCATACCGACCTGGCTGCCCGGCATACCGGGAATGTCGAAGGACGGCATGCCGCCGCCCGTATCGGCGACCTGAATCTCGATCTCCTTGTCATTCAGCTCGTTGTCCCGCAGTTTCCGCCGGAAGGATTCGCGGGTCGAACTGCTTGCGCCTGCGCCAACGAGGGCATCGATCACGCGCTCTTCGGCGTTGACTTGCGCCTTGGCCTCAACCTCTTTGCGCTTGGCGTCGCGGACCAGACCGATACCCGTCTCGATCAGATCACGGACGATCTGCTCGACGTCGCGGCCCACATAGCCGACTTCGGTGAATTTGGTCGCTTCGATCTTGATGAAGGGCGCGCCGGCGAGCTTGGCCAGGCGCCGGGAGATCTCCGTCTTGCCGACGCCGGTGGGGCCGATCATCAGAATGTTCTTCGGCAAAACCTCCTCGCGCATGTCTTCGTCGAGCTGCTGGCGCCGCCAGCGGTTGCGCAAGGCGATGGCGACGGCGCGCTTGGCGTCGTTCTGGCCGACGATATGGCGGTCGAGTTCTGAAACGATTTCGCGGGGGGAAAAAGCGGTCATGTAGGTACTGGTCGGTCCGGAACTAGCTGGCGGTCGCGTCGAGGGTTTCGATCGTGAGGGCGTCATTGGTGTAGACGCAGATTTGGGCGGCAATGGCCATGGCCTTGCGCGCAATCTGCTCGGCATCGAGATCGGACTCGAGCAGGGCCTTGGCGGCGGCGAGCGCATACATGCCGCCTGAGCCGATGCCCATGACCGCATCGTCCGGCTCCAGCACGTCGCCTGTGCCAGTCAAGACGAGGCTCTCGTTCGGATCGGCCACGATCATCATGGCCTCCAGGCGCCGCAAATACCGATCGGTTCGCCAATCCTTGGCCAGCTCCACGCAGGCGCGCTTCAGCTGGTCCGGAAACCGCTCAAGCTTCGTTTCAAGGCGTTCGAACAGGGTAAAGGCGTCGGCGGTCGAGCCCGCGAAGCCTGCAATGACCGGTCCGGAGCCGACACGGCGCACCTTGCGCGCTGTGCCTTTGATGATGGTTTGGCCCAAGGAGACCTGGCCGTCGCCGGCGACCACCACCTTGCCGCCCTTGCGGACGGTGAGAATGGTCGTGCCGTGCCAGACCTCGGGGGAGGAGGAGGGTGCGCTCATACTGCAATGCGATATCGGCCCTGCGGCCGCGTTCGTCAAGCGGCGCCCCCAAAAGGAGCAGCTTGGCCAGGGCTGGCCGCTCGCCGGCTCGTCGCCCGCGCTAATTGACGGAGGGCACCATGGATTTCAGGGGCGGCAGCGCGACCCTCGTGATACGCCAGCGGAAGCCATCCAGGGTCATGGTGGCGGCGATGGTGGCCGCGTCCGCCACGTTGGGGTCCTTGGCATCCACCCTGAAAGTGGTGGGCGAGGTGAAGAAGGCGTAGGTCATATAGTCCCCAAATCCATCGTCTTTTTCCCGATGTTCGACCACGGTGGGATTGTTCAGGACCGCCTCTGGGGTCACGAGGCTATCCACCGTGCCGCCGATGACCGAGGGCCCAAGTATCTTGGTCAGCGCCTCGCCGATATCGCCCAGAACCGGGCGTTTTTCGCCCAATTCCTGCGATCTTTCCATGAGTCCGTCCGCCACTTGCGCTTTCGTGCTCGCTCGAATTGCTGGGAAATCGACGATCTTCTTCAGGGATTCGGCGTTGTTGGTCAGAAGCGCCTGCTCAAGCCGGTAGAGCGTCCAATACGGATAGGCGATGTAGACGGCGAGCAGGATCAAAAGCAGCAGAAACAGACGGCGCATGAACCTAAATCCCTCAATTTGTGACAGTCGCCCATAGCATGCCTGCATGACGGGGCGTATAAGCCAGTCGTTATGGAAGCGAATTGCTAAGGGCCTTTGGGCTAGGCTGGCAGACATGCAAAAGCGAAGCAAATCAGCGGATGCCGCCACGCCGGCAAGAGGCCGCACTGCGACGGTCGACCGCCGCACCAAGGAAACGAACATCAGCGCCACCGTCAATCTCGAGGGGACGGGCGCATACGATATCGCCACGGGTGTGGGCTTTCTCGATCACATGCTGGAACAGCTCGCCCGCCACGGGCTGATCGACATCACTTTGAAGGCGAAAGGCGATCTTCATATCGACCAGCACCACACCACGGAGGATTCCGGGATCGTGCTGGGACAGGCCTTTGCGAAAGCCCTCGGCGACAAGGCCGGCATCACGCGCTACGCGTCCTGCTACTTGCCCATGGACGAGACGCTGACCCGCGTCGCGGTCGACGTGTCGGGGCGTCCGTTCCTGGTTTGGAAGGTGAAATTCAGCCGTTCCAAGATCGGCGATATGGACACCGAACTCTTCCGCGAGTGGTTCCAGGCCTTCGCGCAGAACGCAGGCATCACGCTCCACGTTGAGAATCTCTATGGCGAGAACAATCACCACGTGGCCGAGACCTGCTATAAAGCGCTCGCAAGGGCGTTGCGCCAGGCTGTGGCCATTGACGAGCGGCAGAGCGGGCGGGTGCCCTCCACCAAGGGGCAACTCTAACCTTCCGTTTGGCCGGAGCGCCGGTACGAACGCCTGATCGAAGTTGAGCGTAACGAATAGTGACCGTCTATTCCGTCTATGAGCCTTCAAGTCCGCCTTCGGGCGAAGGCGATGCCGAAGCGCAAGTGCGCGCCGATAGGGTCGCCTTCGTGAAGGAGGGCATTGCCTGGCTTGCGCTGTTTGTGCCCATCGTCTGGCTGATCTATCACCGGATGTGGCTGGAGCTGCTCGCGTTTCTGGTTCTCTTCCTGTCGTTGCCGATGCTCTTTGGATCGGATCCATCGGGGAAAGAGATCGCAGGCTGGGCCTCGCTCGGGCTCACGGTTCTATTCGCGTTCGAAGCCAACGATCTGCGCGCCTGGGCTTTGCGCCGCCGCGGCTTCAGCTTCGCCGGCACCGCATCGGGCCGGGACCGGGTCGAGGCCGAAACGCGCTTCTTCTCACGCTGGCTTCCCGAGCAAGCGCTATCACAGACGGCCATACCGGTTGTTATGCCCGTCCCCGCGAAAAGCGCCGCGATCGTGCCGACGCGTCCCTTTGGCGGCGACGAAGTGATCGGCTCGTTTCCGCGGAGCTAGCGCCATGCATGTCGCCATCATCGATTACGGCTCCGGGAATCTTCATTCCGCCGCGAAAGCCTTCGAACGCGCAGCCGGCGAACTCGGCTCGCCACTCAAGATCAAAGTCACGACGGAGCCGGACGATGTGCGCGCCGCCGACCGCATCGTCCTGCCCGGCGTCGGCGCCTTCGCCGATTGCAAGGCTGGGCTCGCGGCCGTGCCCGGCATGATCGAGGCGCTCGGCGAGGCGGTGACCGAGCGCGGGGCCCCGTTCCTTGGCATCTGTGTCGGCCTGCAGCTCATGGCGAGCCGGGGGCTGGAACACGGCGTCACGCCGGGCCTCGATTGGATCGGCGGGGAAGTCCGCGCCATCGAACCCGATGACGTCGCGCTTAAAATCCCGCATATGGGCTGGAACACGCTCAACCTCGAACGCGATCATGCGCTGTTCGAGTGTATTCCGACGGGCGAGAACGGCCTTCACGCCTATTTCGTGCACTCCTATCACTTCGTGCCCGCGGCCGCCGAAGCGCGCGTCGCGACCACGGAGTATGGGGGCGCGGTCACAGCCTTCGTCGCGCGCGACAACGTGGCCGGCAGCCAGTTTCACCCTGAGAAGAGCCAAAAACTGGGATTGGCGCTGATCGCCAACTTCCTCAAATGGAAGCCATAAAGAGACGCGTTTCATGATCCTATTCCCCGCCATCGATCTGAAAGACGGCCAATGCGTGCGTTTGCGCCAAGGCGAGATGGACCAGGCCACGGTCTTCAACGCCGACCCTGCCGCGCAGGCCCAAGCCTTCGAGGACCAGGGCTTCGAGTGGCTGCATGTGGTCGACCTCAATGGCGCGTTCGAGGGCAAGCCCGTCAACGGTCCGGCGGTCGAGGCGATCTTTGCGGCGATCCACCTGCCGATCCAGCTCGGCGGCGGCATTCGCGATATCGACACGATCGCCCTGTGGCTCGACAAGGGCATCGACCGGGTGATCCTTGGCACGGCGGCGGTCCGCGACCCCGATCTCGTGCGCGAAGCGGCGCGGGATTTTCCGGGCTGTATCGCAGTTGGGATCGATGCCCGCGACGGCAAGGTCGCCATCGAAGGCTGGGCGGAGACGTCCGAGATGACGGCACTCGATCTGGCGCGCCGCTTCGAAGATGCGGGCGTTGCCGCCATCATCCACACCGACATCGCCCGCGACGGGCTGCTCGAAGGGCTCAATCTCGAGGCGACGGCAAAGCTGGCCGACTCCGTGTCTGTGCCGGTGATCGCCAGCGGCGGTCTCGCCTCCATCGACGACATCAAACGCCTCGTGGCGCCGCGCTACGCCAAGCTCGATGGCGCGATAGCAGGGCGTGCGCTCTATGACGGCCGGCTCGATGCGGGCGAAGCGCTCGGCCTCATCGCCGCGAAGTACGGCCATCACGGTGTGACGGGGCAGTACTGACCCATGCTCAAAGTCCGTGTCATTCCCTGCCTCGATGTGAAAGACGGACGTGTCGTCAAAGGCGTGAACTTCGTCGATTTGCGTGATGCGGGCGATCCTGTCGAAGCCGCCGCCGCCTATGACGAAGCCGGCGCAGACGAGCTGTGCTTTCTCGATATCACCGCAAGTCACGAAAAGCGGGGAACGATCCTGGATATCGTCAGCCGCACTGCGGAGCGCTGTTTCATGCCGCTGACCGTGGGCGGGGGAGTCCGGTCTACTGAAGATGTCCGTGCGCTGCTGGAAGCGGGCGCGGATAAGGTCGCGATCAACACGGCGGCCGTCCTAGACCGGCAGCTCGTGCGCCGCGCGGCCGAGAAATTCGGGGCGCAGTGCATCGTGGTGGCAATCGATGCCAAACGCGTGGGCGCTGTCGGCAAGACGCCGCGCTTCGAGATATTCACCCATGGCGGCCGCGAGCCGACCAGCATCGACGCGATCGCCTATGCCGAAGAAGTCGTCTCGCTGGGGGCGGGCGAAATTCTGCTCACCTCCATGGACCGGGACGGCACGCGTGTCGGGTTCGACAATGTTCTGACCTGCGCGATCGCCGACGCGGTATCCGTGCCCGTCATCGCCTCGGGCGGCGTGGGCAATTTGCAGCATCTGGTAGACGGCGTCAGCGAGGGTCATGCCTCGGCGGTACTGGCCGCCTCGATTTTCCACTTTGGCGAGCACTCGATCGGAGAGGCCAAGCGCTTCATGGCCGATGCGGGCCTGCCGGTGCGGCTGGATCCTTAAGCCACCCATGAGCCTTTGCGCCTATTCCCAGCAGGGCCACCACGGTGTATGAGCCACAGCATGAGCAAGGATGCATTGGATAGGCTCGCCGCCACGATCCGCGAACGCCGGACCGCCGCGCACGATAAATCCTACACGCGGCAACTGCTGGACGATCCAATTAAGTCGGCCAAGAAGGTCGGCGAAGAGGGGGTCGAGGTGGCTATTGCCGCCACGGCACAAGACCGAAGCGCCCTCGTCTCCGAGAGCGCCGACTTGCTCTACCATTTTCTGGTCCTGCTGGAATCGCGCGACATCGCACTTGATGAGGTTTGCGAAGCGCTCGAGCAACGCATGGGCACATCGGGCCTTGCGCGCCACGATGGACCAACGGACTAGCCGGACCCGGGTTCTTCGTGATGGACACCAGACCTGCCGTCGCCTTCTCGCCTTACACGAGCTATTCGCGCAAGGAATGGGCACGTTTGCGCGAGGACACGCCGCTCACGTTGACCGAAGCCGATCTTGAGAATCTCTCCGGCGTTACCGAGCGGGTCTCCACCGACGAGGTGGTCGATGTCTATCTGCCGCTGAGCCGCCTGCTCAACCTCTATGTCGAAGCCTCGCAAGGTCTGCATGGCGTTACGGAGGAGTTCCTGCGCAAGGGCGACGGGAAGGTGCCATTCGTCATCGGCCTCGCCGGGAGCGTCGCCGCCGGCAAGAGCACGTCGGCCCGCGTGCTCCAGGCCTTGCTCGCGCGCTGGCCGAGCCATCCCAATGTGGCGCTCGTTCCCACCGATGGTTTCCTCTACTCGAACACAGCGCTGGAACACCGGAGCCTGATGAGCCGCAAAGGCTTTCCCGAGAGCTACAATCTGCCGGCGCTACTCAACTTCCTGGCCGAGGTGAAGTCCGGCAAGGCGCGCGTCGAGGCGCCGGTCTATTCCCATGTGGCCTATGACGTGCTGCACGGCCACACGCTCGCCGTTGAAAACCCCGATATCGTAATCGTGGAAGGTCTCAACGTGCTCCAGCCCGCCATCCTGCCTAAGGACGGCGAGGCCATTCCCTTTGTGTCGGACTTCTTCGATTTCTCGATCTATATCGATGCCGCCGAAGAACTCGTCGAGCGATGGTATGTGGAACGCTTCTTGCGTTTGCGCCAAACCGTCTTCCGCGACCCGGCGGCCTATTTCCACCGCTATTCGACGCTGTCCGAAAGCGAGGCGCGCACAACCGCATTGTCGCTCTGGCGGACGATCAATCTTGTCAATCTGCGCGAGAACATTCTTCCGACGCGGCAGCGCGCCGACCTCATCCTGCAAAAAGGCGAGGGGCACGCCGTGGAAAGTGTGGTGTTGCGGAAGCTCTGAGGCTCACGCGGTCAGGACAAAAGTCCACGGTCCTTGGCAAGCTCCACGAGATTGGCCTCGGGTCGTGCCCCGATATGGGAGATCGCTTCGGCCGCGGCGAGGCTGCCGAGGCGCCCGCAATCGGCAATCGACAAGCCCTTGGTGAGGCCGAACAGGAAGCCTGCGGCGTAGAGATCGCCCGCGCCTGTGGCGTCCACCACCTCGGAGACGGGCTCGGCGGCAATTTCCGTTGTCTCGCCTCCGCCCACGATCAGCGATCCCGCTTCGGACCGGGTCAGGACGGCCATCTCACAGTCCTGCAAGGCGGCGTCGGCGGCCTCCAGAAACGTGTTGGTCTCGTAGAGGGAGGTGATCTCCTTCTCGTTGGCGAACACGATGTCGGCGCCGTCCTTGACGAGTGCGCGGAAGTCATCGCGGTGCCGGTCCACGCAGAACGGGTCTGACAGCGACAGGGCCACCTTGGCGCCGGCGTCCTTGGCGAGCTTTGCCGCCTGGCGGAAGGCGGACTTAGCCTCGTCTTTGTCGAAGAGATAGCCTTCTAGATAGACGACTTTCGCGGCGCTGATGAGCTCGGCGTCGATATCGGCGGCGGTCAGGTCCACACTCGCGCCCAGGAACGTGTTCATGGTGCGCTCGCCGTCGGGCGTCACGAGCACGAGGCAGCGCGCGGTCGGTGCTCCGTCGCCCGCCGGTTCGGTCGCATAGGCGATGCCCAAGGAGCGGATGTCATGGCGGAATATCCCGCCGAACTGGTCGGCGGCAACCCGGCCGATGAAGCCGCATTCGGCGCCGAGCGAGGCGAGACCCGCGATTGAATTTGCGACCGAGCCACCGGAGCGTTCCGTGGCCGGACCCATCTCCTCGTAAAGCCCGGCGGCTTCGTTCGAGTCGATCAGCCGCATAAAGCCTTTATCGAGGTTGCGCTTGGAGAGAAAGGCATCGTCGCAACGCGCGATGATGTCCACGATGGCATTGCCGATGCCGACCACGTCATAAGTCTTTGCAGCCATAGTCTCGTAAAGTCTCCCCGTTCGATATTGGTCAATCCGGTGCTGGCGCTGGCGTCACCAAACTGGCTCGCTATAGTCCCTCCAGCAGACCGAAGCAGGACAACGTCATGCTTAAAGCAGCACGTCAAGCTTTTGAGGAGCTCTTCTCGCCGCCATTTCGCGCGATCATGGTGAAGTGCGTCGCCTTCACGCTGGCCTTGCTTGCCGGGCTCATGATCGTTGTGGAATGGTCGTTCGCGCACTTTGTCGCCTGGCCCGATTGGATCGAAACCGGGATCCAGGTGCTCGGCGGCCTGGCGCTGGTGGCAGGCTCGATCTTCCTCATCCCGCCAGTGACATCGCTGATCGCGGGCCTCTATCTCGACGACATCGCCAGCGTTGTCGAGCGGCAGAATTTTCCCGACGATCCGCCAGGGCGCGAGTTGCCGACGGCGCGGTCGATCTGGCTCGCGGTCCGCTTTTTCTTCGTGGTGCTGATTGTGAATTTGATCGCGCTGCTGCTGCTGCTGGTTCCGGGCGTCAATCTAATCGCGTTCTATTTGGGCAACGGTTATCTGCTGGGCCGTGAGTATTTCGAACTGGCGGCCATGCGGCATGTGAGTGAGCGCGAGGCCAAACGCATCCGGAAGGCCAACAGCACGTCCGTCCTGCTGTCCGGGCTGGTGATCGCGGCTTTGGCCTCCGTACCCATTCTGAACCTCCTCACGCCGCTCTTCGCGACGGGCTTCATGGTACGCATGTGGAAGCATATCGCTGCAAGGCCCAATTCGGGTTTGCTGCGGAGCGGACATCGCGATGCGAGGAAGGACCAAATCGCGCAGACCACGCGCCTCTAGCCGGGCGCTTCCACCTTTTGTCTGAACGCGCACAGATCGCGGACATGGCAGCGCCAGCACTCGGGCTTACGCGCCTTGCACACATAGCGTCCGTGCAGGATCAGCCAATGATGCGCATGAAGCTTGTACTGGTCGGGGATGACACGCTCCAACGTCTCCTCGACCTTGAGGGGCGTTTTTCCAGGGGCCAGACCGGTCCGGTTCGAGACCCGGAAGATATGCGTGTCGATCGCGATGGTCGGTTGGCCGAAGGCGACGTTGAGCACGACATTGGCGGTCTTGCGCCCGACGCCCGGCAGCGCCTCCAGATCCTTGCGGTTCTCGGGCACCTTGCCGCCGTGCTCGGCGAGGAGTTTCTGCGAGAGCGCGATCACGTTCTTGGCCTTGTTCCGAAACAGCCCGATCGTTTTGATCTGTTCACTGACGTCGGCCTCGCCGAGAGCGGCCATTTTTTCCGGTGTGTCGGCGGTCTCGAACAGAGCCGGTGTGGCTCGGTTGACCGACACGTCGGTCGCTTGTGCGGAGAGGACGACGGCCACGAGCAGCGTGAAAGGATCGCGGTAGTCCAGCTCCGTCCTGGGGTCCGGATCGAGGGCCTGAAATCGCGCAAACATCTCCTCGATCTGCGCGCGCGTGAGTTTCGCGCGTGGAGCCCGCCGTTTCTGCGGTCTCTTCGGCGCCTCACGTGTTTTTGCTCGTGCGGCCACTTGCGCTTTGCCACCTTCCCAGCTGTACTAGCCTCAACGCTATGACAGAGACGCATCCCACGCTGCAAGGCCCAGATGGTCCAGAACCGAGCTTTCGCGCGGTGCTGAACCCGCACCGTTCGCTGGGGCCGCGGGGCTTTTTGATTTTCATGCTCGCGGTCAGCACGATTTCGTTCGGGACTGGGCTGATGTTCTTTCTGATGGGCGCATGGCCCGTGTTGGGCTTTATGGGGCTCGACGTACTCCTCGTCTACGTGGCGTTTCGGATCAATTTCCGCGCCTTGCGGGTCTATGAGACGGTGGCGCTCACGGACGACGCCCTGACGGTCACGCGTGTCGCGCCGGACGGCAACGAGCAGTCTTGGCGATTCAATCCCTATTGGGTCAGTGTTCGTGTCGACGAACGCGTCGGATTGTCATCCGAGATGTCGCTCGCCAGCCACGGCAAACGGCTCATTTTTGGGGCTTTTCTGACAGACCCAGAACGGAAGGAATTTGCCGACGCGCTCAAGGAGGCGCTGCGCGACGCCCGCGCGCCCGATGTCGAACAGACCGCGTTCGCCTAGTTCAAGCGGCGAGACTGCGCTTCTCGGTGAGGGTTCCGTCCGCCTTGACGCGATAGATGACCGGGGTCGCAGTCGCCAGCGAATAGTGCTGAACCTCTTCGGGGCTGAGCTTGTCCAGCTCCATAATCAGCGAGCGCAGAGAATTTCCGTGGGCGACGACGATGACGTTCTTGCCTGACTGCAACTCCGGAACGATCCAGCGATCGAAGAATGGGCAAACGCGAGCCGCCGTATCCTTCAGCGATTCGCCGCCCGGGGGCGCCACATCGTAGGACCGCTGCCAGATCTGCACCTTCTCTGCGCCGAAGCGCTTGCGGGCCTCTTCCTTGTTGATCCCGACTAGGTCGCCGTAGTCGCGCTCATTGAGGGCTGCGGCTTTGATGATGGGAAGTTTGCCCTGTCCCGCTTCGCCGAGAATGATGTCGAGTGTGTTGTGGGCCCGTTTGAGGGTGGAGGCGAAGGCGCTGTCGAAAACCAGTCCCTCGTCCTTGAGCCGCTGGCCGGCGCTATGAGCTTCGGTGACGCCTTCCTCGCTGAGGCCAACATCCTTCCAGCCCGTGAACATATTGAGGCGGTTCCACTCGCTCTGGCCATGCCGGACCAAAACAAGAACATTGTCTGAATCCTGCTGCCGTTCGCTGGTTTTTTGAAGCATGTCCCCGGAATGACGCCCTGTCATTGTCTACTCGATTGGCCCTGTGACGCCTTTGCGGCCTCTTGATTGGTGGTGACTATAGTCGGGCAACATGAAGAGCCGTGGTCACTATTGCCGCCCATTGAGGTGACTTTTTGACTGCAAGGATAACAAGACCTTAGCGTCCTCTCTTAGCGCGACCGATAAACGAGCCATCAGCGCGTTGTTACAACCCAAGAACATCCGCCATGGAATATAGCCCAGGCGGCTCTCCTCTGGCCCACAACGCCCCGCGAACGGCGCCGCGGGCGAAAATGCCGCGGTCGGATGCGATATGGGTGAGTTCGATCCGTTCGCCCGGCCCTGCGAAGATCACGCTGTGCTCGCCGACGACATCACCGCCCCGGAGCGCAGCGAACCCGATATCGCCCTCGTGTCGCGGGCCGGTCTCACCGTCGCGGGTCCGCACGGCCTTATCCGCCAGCGCGACCGCGCGTCCGTTTGCCGCAGCCTCACCCAGCATCAGCGACGTGCCCGAGGGCGCGTCGCGCTTGTGTCGGTGGTGCATCTCCAGAATCTCGATATCGAATTCGGGGCCCAAGATTTCCGCGACGCGCTTCGTGAGCGCGGCCATGAGATTGACGCCCATGCTCATATTACCCGCCTTCACGATGGTGGCATGGCGCGCCGCCGCGTCGAGCTTCACGAGCTGGTCATCTGTGAAGCCCGTCGTTCCGATGACGTGGACAATCCGCGCCTGCGCTGAGAGCGCCACGAAGTCCGTCGTCGCTTTGGGCAGGGTAAAGTCGAGAACGCCTTCCACGTGGGAGAACAGGGCGTGTGCGTCGTCCGTGATGGGAACACCGATGGCGTCGAGACCGGCGATCTCGCCGAGATCCCGACCCACGGCCGGCGATCCCTTGGCTTCGAGCCCCCCGGCGATCTCGCAGCCTGGCGTTGCGTGCAGGGCTCGGGTCAAGGCCTGACCCATGCGTCCAGCAGCACCGAGAACCGCGATTCTCATATCACCCATCGTGTGTGGCACCTCCAGGTGCGTTCGTCACGCCGTCATGATAGGACGGGTGACAGCAAAATTGTGCAGTGCCGTTGTAGGACGGCGGGCGGCAGGTCACAAGTCCGGCGATGGTTGCGTTCCACTGGACCTTAGTTGGGAGCCGATGGAAATGACGGGACAGGCAGCCCGGATATTTGGCAAGGTCCTTGTTGCCGTTCTTTCTGCCATTCTTGGCGCTGCTGGACTCGTCCTTGCTCCGGCGGCGATCGCGGGACCCGTCGAAAGCGCTTATACGCCTCTCGTTCTGGAGAAGTGCGACAACATCACGCCATCGGAGATGGCCGAACACGGTGCCGTTTTCCGGTGCGCGGGCTTCGGGGGGACGGATGTCCGAGTCGCCGAGGGCGACCTGCGCATGTTCGTGTCCTACGGCAAGCGCGCGGCGGATCAGGCAGCGGCCGGGCAGACCCTTCCGGCCTTCAACTCGACCGGCGAGAGGCTCGAG
>Ga0209013_10001133_pt1 | contig 24590 bp, 22 predicted proteins | sample Cruoilmetagenom2_FD_187291 | JGI IMG/M metagenome (GOLD analysis project Ga0209013, IMG submission 187291) | Oil polluted marine microbial communities from Coal Oil Point, Santa Barbara, California, USA - Sample 2 (SPAdes) (version 2) | ecosystem: Environmental > Aquatic > Marine > Oil seeps ... | reverse complement strand
TCCAAATCCGGCAAAGGCTGCCTGGTATTTCATGGGATTCCAAGAGCTGCTGCTGCACTTCCACCCTGTGTTCGGGGCTATTGTTATCCCCGGATTGGGGTTGGCAGCAATGCTGGCAATACCATACCTCAACAGGGACATGGACACAACCGGTATCTGGTTCCGTTCCGAACGCGGACGCTGGTTAACGTTGGTTGGTTTCCTTTTAGGGGTGGTTGGGACATTTGCTTTCGTTTTGCTGGATGAATTCTGGCTTGACCTTCCGGGTTGGCTTCCGTTTTTACCCAGCTACCTCAGCAATGGCTGGATTCCATTGGCAGTGCTTATACTGCTCATAATTGGATACAACGACATCTTGAAATCATTCGGCAGCAAAGATTGTGAATCCCGCCAGAGCGTGTTCACGCTTCTTTTCGCTGCTTTCGTTACTATGACTATCATAGGTATTTTCTTCCGCGGTGAAGGGATGGCCTTGATCCTGCCCTGGAGTTAACCCAATGAAAGGAAAAGAAATATCCCGACGCGGTTTCTTAAGTATTGCTTTAGCAGCAGGTGGAGCGATAGCCATCGGCGAGACTATGTTCGTAGGCTTGCGCTTCCTGGCGCCAAAAGCGACGGATGGAGCCTTTGGCGGGGAATTTAATCTGGGTCCGTACGATCAATTTCCTCTGGCAAGTGTAACACCCGTGGAAGCAGGTCGATTTTATCTGGTTCGGTTGCAGGATGGTGGTTTTTTAGCGGTTTATCGACGCTGCACACATCTGGGCTGTTCTGTACCCTACGACCCATCGATCCAGCAATTCGTATGTCCCTGTCACGGCTCGGAGTTTACAATGGAGGGTGATGTGCTCACTGCTCCTGCGCCACGCCCCTTGGATATCTTTCCGCTGTCCATTACAGAGACAGGCGAAGTGGTCATAGACACCAGCAACCCCATAGAACGTGGCCAGACCGATCCTTCACAGATTGTTTACGCATAAGGAGCCTCGAATGTCGAATACCATGAAATGGATAGGACTGGCCGCAATCCTGGTTGTTATTTTTATTGTCCCTGTTTACGCCTGGTTTGAACCTGCCCGTCAAGAAGATTTGATAGATGAATATCGCCTCCAGGCAGTGGTATCCGCCACAGATTTACATGCCGAAAATTGCGGGGTTTGTCACGGTGCAGCCGGGGAGGGTATTGCAGATAACCCGGCCCTTAATTCCGATGCCATAAGCATGATGTCAGAATCAGACATATCGAAGGTTATCACCCGGGGAAGATATAACACTCCCATGGCCGCCTGGGCAGTCGATGAGGGGGGTGTGTTGAGCAATTCTGCGGTTAGCGATTTGGTGACCCTTATCCAATATGGAAACTGGGATTATGTGGAAGGGCGTGTCGCTGAACTGGGGCTGACCCCACCCGAGGTGATTGAATTTGAAGTTACCGAAGACATACTGGCATCCCTGGCAGCCATCCCAAACGGAGATATGTTGAGTGAAGGCCTGACAATCTATGCCCAAAATTGCGCCGCCTGTCATAATGGAAATGGCTCTGGGACACTGATTGCACCAGCCATAGATACACCCGATATACGAATGAAGTCCCCGGTAGAGATTGTCCAAACCGTCAACAATGGAATCCCAGGAACGTTGATGGCAGGATGGCAAAACTCACTCACGCCTGAACAGATAAACGCTGTGGTAGAGTTAATCTATAACTGGCCCGTAATAGTACAGGCTGGCGTTGAATTTCCAGAAATCGAGATGGTGAGTATGGCTTCTACACCGGAGATGATTGCGGATGGCAGCCGGCTATTCGATATTGCCTGCAAATCCTGTCACGGTTCTGACGCCTACGGAACACCAATGGCGCCAGCGCTGAATAATCAGTTATTCCTGTCTCAGACCCCGGATGCGGCTGTATATCAGATCATTGCCGGGGGAGCTGCAGGGACCCTGATGCCAGCTTGGGGCAGCCGCCTGACTGATCTGGATATACAATCCCTGGTGGTTTACCTTCGTAGTCTGGAAAATACCGCGCCCTCTATTCTGCCCCCTATCCTTGGTCCTTGAGCCAGCCTTAAGGCGATCGTTTGGTCCAGCTTCCCAGCAAAACCAATAATACGCCGACCAAAGCTATTCCAACTATGGCGAATAAGACAATCTCGTTCCTTGAAAGAGCGGTTTGGTCGCTCGCGCCTTCAGCGGGGTAAGGGGCAGCCTGTTGGGATGCCTGCTGCGGTGTCTGGGTTCTTTCATTTAGATGCGGGGTGGAGGTAATCGATGGGATCGGTGTATCGGCTGCTTTTGGGGTCCTGAGGGTGCTGGTAAGTGTGGGCATGATGGCCGGAGTCGGTTCAGCGGGTTTAATCACGATCTTGTCGCCCGGGAGTAAAACAGCCTCCAGGGTCAATCCATTCAGCTCCAAAAGTTCCTGCAGCGTTACCCCATACACATTCGCAATACCTGTCAGCGTCTGCCCCGGCTGGACAATGTGAATAATAGACCCATCCGGGTTGGGCGTGGAGGTAACGAATCGAATCACGGGCAGCGGGGTTGGGCCAGGTGTAGAATTGTCTCCCGCTTGATCCTCATCCCAACCTTCTGTCCAAAGGAAAGACACCGTAACCTGATTGTTTCCGGAGGGTAAACCCAGGTCCGCAGCGACCGCGTAGGAAATATCGATGGCGACCGGGCTGGTCACGGCCCGGCCATACTGGTCTGCACCCCCGTTATAACCGTTGAAGTACGCCGCCTGCGCCTCGGGAACGCCGAGCGGCAAATCCGCGAACATACGCCGGGGCTGCGGGTCGTAGAGCGTGGACCAGTAGTTGTCGTCAATGTTCCAGGGTCCTGACTCGCCGACGGTGGCGTACACGGTTTTTCCCTCGTAAGAGATGGCGACCGAATAGTTCTGTCCGTATTGGTAGCCATCGTTGCACAACATGGCGCCGCCATTGGCAAACTTGAGACACTTGTCCGGCAGGGCGATGATGTAACGATCTCCTGCGTCGTAGCGCGTGGCGTACACTTCGAAACTGCGCGGGAAAGCCGCCAGTACAGCCCCATTGTTTGCTACCTTCACAGGTGCAAAAATCTCGACCGCACTCCGAGGCTGGCTTTCAACCCGCCACTGCTCCTCGATGAACTGGACGAACCTTTCGTGTGCTTCCGGGCCAAGGGCTCTCTGCAGCGAATGCTGGTTCTCCTGCAGTATGCCGGCCAGACGACTATTGTATGCCATCTCTGAGATCAACAAACGCTTCTCGCTCAAGTCCAGCTCTGTATCCCCCACAATGATCTGGCTCTCCCCCTGCAATGCTCGTAACTGCTCCCCTTCTCTCAAGGCAATCTCGTACGCCGCCCAATACTGCGCATCCGTCAGCCCGACCTGTTCGCGCAGCTCTCCGGCGATGGATGGGTTCAGTAGGAAATATTCCAACACGGGTTTTGTGCCCCAAACAGGCATCCGCTCTAAGCCCCAGCCATGTTTCACAATACCGACAGCGACAAACACAACAAGGCCTATAACGAACAGCATTAAGTTCGCATATCGTCGCCCTCCGGAAACTTTCACCGAATTATCCATTTCTGCGTTGATTATAAACCTTGTGGAAATTGCGCGATCATGAACGCCTCGACCTGGCTGCGTTTTATACGGCGGAAAGATTATCACATCAACTTGTGTGCGTCAAGCTTGACAAGCAGGTATTTAGATAAATGCGGCTCAGTTAATCACGATCCATCTACGACATTCAAATTTTTATATTTCCATCTCACTCAGTGTGAATAACTTCCTGAGCTATAATTTAGCTTCTGGATCAAAACAATAACTACGAGATATCGACAAGAACATGAAAAACCAAATCACATTCCGACCCGGGGTGCTTGAAGACACAGATACCAATGGTCAACCACATAGCCGTCGACTACCTGCTGGGACGCGGGTACCGCATGGATCCTTTTATCGCATATTTGATGAGCGATAAACCGTACGGGAGGTTTGAAAATTACATCATGACCTCCCCGGTGTTTTTTATTTAGAGAATGATTTTGGTAAGTGTGTAATTATTTTTTGATCTCGTACAGCTCCACCAACACACCCTACGTGCTCTTTGGATGAATAGAGGCTTACTTCTTGCCGCCTGATTCTACCTGGGGTGTGTCATTGATCAGGCGCACGCCCTTTTCTTTCAACCTGTCCATCATGCCCTGGATATCATCCACCTCCAGGCAGATGTGGTGCATGCCCGGGCCGCGCTTTTCCAGGAAACGGAACAAGCCCAGGCCGCTCTCGGTGGGCTGCACGAGTTCGATCTCGCCCTCCCCAACCGGCAGGAAGGCGATCTTCGCACCTTCGGATGGCACATCCTCGATTGCGCTCAGCTTTATTCCTAACGCGTCCCGCCAGAACGACAGGGAGGCGTCGATATCGCCTACAACCATGGCGACGTGGCTGATAAGATTGAAAAGAGCATTATAAATGATACGTTCAAACCCACGCCGGGGGTTGGTACTCGCCCCATAGATCTCTCAACACCCCACAAATCTCACCCAGTGTGATGTCGTTCTCGACGCACTCGATGAACAAAGGCATCAGGCTGTCGCTGCCTCGCCCTGCGGTTTCCAGGCGGGACAGCAGTTCGCTGGCGCGTCCCGCATCCCTGCCCGCGCGCAGAGCCGTCAGCCTCGCACGCTGAGACTCCTCCACCATTGGGTCGACCTGCAGGCGTTCGAGCTCGATATCTTCATCCACCTGGAAAGCGTTCAGCCCGACAACGATCTCCTCGCCGCTCTCCACCGCGCGCTGGTAGTTGTAAGCGTCCTTCTGGATTTCGCTCTGGATGTAACCGTTTTCGATGGCGGACAGCGCGCCGCCCATATCATCGATACGCTGGATATATTCGGCTGCGCGCGCTTCGATCTCGTCGGTCAGGTTCTCCACCAAGTAGGAACCGGCCAGCGGATCGACCGTATCAGCCGCGCCCGACTCGTGGGCGATGATCTGCTGGGTGCGCAGAGCGATTCGCACGGCTTTTTCTGTAGGCAGCCACAGCGCTTCGTCCATACTGTTGGTGTGCAGCGACTGGGTGCCCCCGAACACAGCCGCCAGCGCCTGCATGGTCACGCGCGCCACGTTGTTCTCCGGCTGCTGAGCGGTCAGTGTGGAGCCCGCGGTCTGGGTGTGGAAACGCAGCTTCCACGAGCGCGGGTTCAGCGCGCTGAACCGCTCTCGCATGATCCCGGCCCACAGGCGGCGGGCGGCGCGGAACTTGGCCACTTCTTCCAGGAAATTGTTGTGGGCGTTGAAGAAGAAAGATAGCTGGGCGGCAAAGTCGTCCACGTCCAGGCCGGCGTCGATGGCAGCCTGGACATAGGCGATGCCGTTGGCCAGGGTAAAGGCCAGTTCCTGCACGGCCGTGGAACCCGCCTCCCGGATATGGTAGCCGGAGATGCTGATCACGTTCCAGCGCGGCACTTCCACCTGGCAGTAGCTGAAAACATCGGTGATCAGGCGCATCGAAGGGGCCGGCGGGAAAATGTAGGTGCCTCGAGCAATGTATTCTTTTAATATGTCATTCTGGATGGTGCCGCGCAGTTGTTTCTGGTCCACGCCCTGCCGTTTTGCCACGGCAATGTACATGGCAAGCAGGATGGCGGCCGGAGCGTTGATGGTCATGCTGGTCGACACTTTGTCCAGCGGGATCTCGCTGCACAGCGTCGCCATGTCCTCCAGAGACGAGATCGATACGCCCACCTTGCCGACCTCCCCCATCGAGATCGGGTCATCGGCGTCATAGCCGATCTGGGTGGGCAGGTCGAAAGCTACAGAAAGCCCGGTCTGCCCCTGTTCTAACAGGTAGCGATAGCGGCAGTTCGACTCCTCCGCCGTGGCATAACCCGCATACTGGCGCATCGTCCAAAAGCGACCGCGGTACATGCTGGGCTGCACGCCCCGGGTGAACGGGTACTCACCCGGGAAACCCAGCTTCTCCTCATAATCCGGATCCGGGTCGGGAGGCGTCAGCACGCGCGGCAGGGGTATATTCGACAGGGTGTGGAATTCGTTCTTGCGTTCCGGGTAGCGCTCCAAAGCAGGTTGGACCGTTTCTTCTTCCCAACGCTTTTTTTCTTCTTCCAGGGTCATGATGTCCTCCATCCGAGTCGAGTATACCCCATCTGGAGGAATGGTGAAAGTAGATTGAAAAGTGGTGTGTCGAAGTGGGTGTGTCGCGCAAACTCCCCTCTAGTGACTACTCCAAACTCTTCTCCATCTCCGCCCCCGATATTTCGCGATCAGATAACGAAGCCCTTGCCCGCTCTGCAAAAGACATAACCCAAGGCATGTAAGTCCTCGCCTCTCAACTTCCCGGCCAATCCGAAACCTTTACCAAACAGCTACTGTCCCTTAATTTTTTCTACGATCAGAAGGAAATCTACTTCTGCCGTCGCACCCATGCCTTTGAATGTAGGTTTTACATTCGGGACGATAGATACGATATCGCCTTCCAGACTGTTCAGGAAATGCTCTAGCTTATCTTTATCCGCCTTCATATTTAGGTCAAATCTGTGTACTTTGTATTTCATTGTATTCCTCCATTTGTTTCATGCTTAACGGGAATGCAGCAGTAAGCGGAAACTGCCCCTGATTCTGCGCTTATTGTAACCGGATCTGGCACACTGCGCCGCCAGCAAGCTCAACAGAACTACCGTTGAGCCCTTCACCTTCCTCTAGCAGTTATGAACGGAGCGAATAACTGCCGTAAGTAAATCTAAAAGATTTACGACGCCTACCAGTGCTCCGTCGAAGCCGGCCGCTCCCGCAGGCTTGCATCCTCCGGCTATAATAAACTCTTCTCCGTCTCCGCCCCGACATATCAAGATCAGATAACGAAGCATTAGCCCGATCTGCAAAAGACATAACTCAAGGCAGGCAAGTCCTCGCTTCTCAACTTCCCGGTAATCCGAGACCTTTACAAAGCAGCTATTGCGCATAGTATTTAAATTCTCTAGAGAAACCCAAACCGAGGATGTGATTGAAAGTATCTATCAAGAAGCGCTCAAAAACAAATCTGCAATCAAAAATCACAAATCCAAAAATATTCGTATTTTTTCGCGAAACGAATCCCCAAACTCGCATTTTATATTGTGCAAATGTCTACCATCATTTCTTATCGTTCTTCTTTGAAAATATATGTCTTCCTTCGTGTTGTTCGCGCCCTCGCGGTGAAAAACATCCTACCAATCCCAAATAACATCCAGCCCCTTGCACAGGCTAGTTACTCTTGCTACAATATATAATGGAAATTTTTCTAACACGCGTTTTCTTATTCACCATCCTGCCGCTCCTGGCAGCGGGCGTTCAAATCTGGCTGGACAAATCCACCAATACCCGCGAGCGTAAGATTGAGCTTGTGCTTATGTACCTGTTTGGTCTCGGGGTCGCGGGGAGCGGCATCGGCGGGTTCATCGGTCATCTCTTTTTCTCAGATATCGTCGCCGAATCGGTCGGATGGGAGATCGGCAGCCCCTTCCAGCTTGAGATGGCTTTCGCTAACCTAGTTCTCGGGGTGCTGGGGATAATCGCCGCCGGGCGTAGGGACGGCTTCCGTGAAGCGACGGTTATTGCTGTTACGATCCTGGGCTTTGGTGCATCCATTGTGCATTTCATGGACATCATCCAAACCGGCAACCTGGCTCCTGGGAACACCGTGCAGAACATCGCAAATCTGCTGAAGCCCATCCTGCTGATCGTGTTTATGACCGCCAGCCGCCGCCTCGAGAGGCAGCCGGATTCACAAACAAATACGCCGCAGTTCGAAACTTGGAGGCAGCCGCGCCTCCAGGCTGTTGCCCTGATGACAATTAGCGTCGCAACCGGATTCGGGGTCGGGTTCGGTATCGATCAACTGCTGCTGGTCACCGGAGCAGGTATTTTAGTGGGCGTTGTACTGGCAGTAATCGTGATCTCTCGCGCGCCGTCGGAAGCGCGCCAGGGCGGCGAGTAGCCGAAACTGTCGTCGATCATGCAGCGCACTGTTTTGAAGTCGTGGGATGATCGTGAACAGGGGCATCACACCAACGCCTGGTATGGTAAACTCATAACCCAAAAAAACTGAAAACTGATCACTGAATACTGATTACTAAAACATGAAAATCCTCACCGTTGACGTCGGTACCGGTACGCAAGACATCTTCCTATACGACTCCCGGCTCGATCTGGAGAACGGGTTCAAGCTGGTGGTGCCTTCCCCCACCATGATCGTACACCGCCGTTTGCGTGAAGCCACCCGGCGAGGCGAAGCAGTGCTGCTGACCGGCGTGACCATGGGGGGCGGTCCCAGCCATTGGGCGGCAGAGGACCACGCCCGCGCCGGCCTGCCGATCTATGCTGTCCCCGACGCCGCGCGCTCGTTCAACGATGATCTGGGGGCGATAGAGGAGATGGGCATCCGCGTGGTCAGCGAAGACGAGGCCGCCGGCTTGCCGGATTCTGTGCGCAGATTGGAACTGCTGGATTTCGACTTCGACGGTATCCAAAAATCGCTCGCACATTTCGATGTGTCCCTGGACGACCTGGAGGCCGTGGGGGTGGCGGTCTTCGATCATGGCAACGCGCCTCCCGGCTATTCGGACCGCCAGTTTCGCTTCGACTACCTGGACGAACGTATCCGGGCAGAAAACCGGCTTAGCGCCTTTGCCTTCCGGGCGGATGAAGTACCGGAGATCATGACCCGCCTGGGCGCGGTGGTGGAATCGGCGGACAGATCCAAAAGCGCTGCCCTGGGCGATGTACCCCTGGTGGTCATGGACACCGCACCCGCCGCCGTGCTGGGCGCCAGCTTCGATCCGCAGGTCGCCGCCCGGGAACGAGTCTTGATCGCCAACGTGGGCAACTTCCACACCCTGGCCTTCCGCCTGGGCCCCTCGGGCATCGAGGGCGTGTTTGAACACCACACCGGCCTGCTGGACCTGCCCAAACTCGAAACACTGCTGCTGCGGCTGGCCGACGGCAGCCTGGAGCACGCCGACGTGTTCGGCAATCACGGGCACGGAGCCCTGATCTACGAACCGGCGGCGCTCCCCCTTCTGGGCGAACAGGCTTCAACGAAAGACGAATTTGGTCTTGTCGTCACCGGTCCAAGGCGCAACATGATGCGCCCGTCAAGCCTGCGCCCCTACTTTGCTGTGCCATTCGGGGACATGATGATCGCCGGCTGTTTTGGCTTGCTCGCCGCGGTGGGTGACGTGCTGCCGGAGCTGGGCGAACCGATCAAGGCTTCCCTGCGCGGCCAGGGCGGCAGCGGCACACCGCCCTGGGAGATTTAATATTCTTAGTTTTTCTTCGTGTTCTTGGCGCCCTTCGCGGTAAAGTTGTTTTTTAGATTCAGAAACGTAATAAATGTATATATTTTTTTCGAGGAAAATCAATTTAAGCTCATGTGCAGGGAAATATAAGGTATAAATTGTGTAGCAAACATGAGTAATATTGGAGGTTTTTAATATGACGGAAGCGGTTAATGATTCAACGACTGAAGGCGGAGAACCGATCGCCTTTAAGGCCGAAACCCGGCAGCTGTTAGACATTCTCATCCACTCCCTCTACACCGAGCGGGACATATTCTTGCGGGAGCTGATTTCTAACGCATCGGACGCACTGACCCGCGTGGCGTTCGAGACCCTCACCAACCGCGACGTGCTCGATGCGGACACCGAGCTGTCCATCCGCATCATCCCGGACAAGGAAGAGAATACCCTCACTATCCGCGACGTCGGTATCGGTATGACAGCCGAAGAGCTAACCACCAACCTGGGAACGATTGCCCAGTCAGGGGCACGTGAATTCCTGGCAGCGGCAAAAGATAGCGCCCAGGCAGAAGATGGCAGTAATGCAATGAGCGACCTGATCGGACAATTTGGAGTCGGCTTCTATTCCGCATTCATGGTGGCCGAGTGGATCCGGGTGGAATCCCGATCTTACCTGCCGGATGCCGAGGCAGCATCCTGGTACTGCACCGGGGCAGACACCTTCACCGTTGAACCTGCTGAAAAGGAGACCCGCGGTACGGATGTGATCATTAAACTCAAAGAAGACGCCTCCGATTTTACCGAGGATCACCGCCTCAACCAGATCGTCCGCAAACACTCCGATTTCATCCCATACCCGATCTATGTTGGAGAGAAGGATGAACAGGTCAACCGGCAGACTGCCATCTGGCGCCAGTCACCACGCGAGGTCGAGGACGAGGACTACAACGATTTCTACAAACAGCTGACATTGGACTATGAAGCCCCCCTGGCGCACGCTCACATGGCCGTGGACGCGCCGGTGCAGATGTACGCCCTGTTATTCATCCCATCCAATCCCGAGGGCGGCATGTTCTCGCTGCGCAAAGACGTGGGGCTGAAACTATACGCCCGGAAAGTCTTGATCCAGGAATACAACAAGGACCTGCTGCCCGAGTACCTTGGCTTCGTAGATGGTGTCGTGGATTCGGAAGACCTGCCGCTGAACGTATCGCGCGAGTCTGTCCAATCAAACCGGGTCATGTCCCAGTTGGGAAAGCTGATAACTTCCAAGGTGCTGGATACGCTTAAAGACTTGGCAGAAAAGGACGCCGAAAAATACACCCGGTTCTGGGAGAGCTATAACCGCTACATCAAACAAGGCGTAGCCGTAGAACAGCTCGATCCGGAACCGCTGCACCCCTTACTGCGCTTCCATTCGACATCCAGCCCCGAGGAATGGATGTCCCTCGACCAGTACGTCGAACGCATGGGACCAGACCAGAGCGATATCTATTACATCATGGGAGACGACGAGCGGTCGCTTATGTACAGCCCCCATCTCGACGTTGTACGCCAGCACGATTACGATGTTTTGCTGATGGCCGACCCGGTGGACGCTTTTATGCTGGTCAGGTTGAACGAATACAAGGAGCATAAGCTGGTTAATATCGCCGATGCAAACCTGGAACTGCCCTCCAGCGAAGAGGAGGCCGAGGACGAAACTGATGAAACGAAAGAAGGAGAGCACGACGCCCTCCTGGAGCGATTTAAGTCCCAGCTTGGCGATAAAGTAAGCGATGTACGCACGACCAAACGTCTTTCCGACTCCCCGGCCAGGCTGGTGGACCCGGAGGGCGCACTGAACCAGGAAATGCAGCGTGTGTACCGTATGTTGAACCAGGAATACGATGTCCCCAAGAAGGTCCTGGAGCTGAATCCAAACCATTCCATCGTACAGCGTTTGAATGAACTGCCCGTGGATGATCCCAAGAGCCCATTGATCATCGAGCAGATCTATGAGGACACACTGCTGATCGAGGGCCTGCACCCGGATCCTGCCAGCATGATCGGCAGAATCCAGAAGTTGATGGAAGCCGCACTGGAATAGCAGGTCTGTGGGAACTCCCATACTATCAGGCGTGGCGGAATTTGCCACCACGCCTGATAGCACAGCAATTCCTTGAGAGCGGGAGTGGTCAAAATCATGGTGGCAAGAATTCCATATATCTAGAAATATTGCTTGCGACACCGCTATTGTCAATACTTATAGCAATTGGATTAACACGTAGGTCGGAATAGTATTCCGACTAAAACACCACCTTTATAACCACTCCCGGAGAGCCGGAACAGTGGCAGGAGGCCGGTAGTATAATAGTCATATCATGCTGCTAGATTTGTCCGACCTTCTTATCGGCATTCTCCTCATTTCTATCGCGATCATCGCCACGCTTGTGATCTTATATTTTTTAGGCAATCGCTGGAAAAAAGACGCCGCGGGGGAATTGAAGCAGCTGCTCCCAGATATTCGCAGTTACCGCACACAAACAAGTAAGCTGTCCTTTACGCTGAGTGAATATGACGAAATAGAACAGGAACCTTTTATTTCACGTGTTGCAGAATTCCAGGACCAGATCAACACCCTGAACACACAGACAGCCGATTTAGAAGGGGATTACACAGCCATCCAGGATCAGATCCGCAGCGCATCTACAAATCCCTGGAAGAGTATCCTCGGCGCGCCGTTCTTTTGGCGTTCCACACGCCGTGACATCACAGCCCTCAAATCTCACCTCGGTACGTTGGGTGCATTTCTACAGTCCACTCAAAAATCCGAAGCCGCACTGAAACAACTGGGATGGGAAGTGGCCCTAAAAGCCAGAGAGGCGCGCGGCGTTGATCAGCAGGTCAAGCTGTTGCTGGGACAGCTGCGGTCCAAGAATGTGCATGGTGATATGTTCGACAATGCCGTTCTACGGGAAGAACGCGCCCGTAATTCGTTGAACGAGATTCCAGAATTCTTTTTAACGGCCGATGAAGAGACGGTTCTCGCGCAGGCAGAAGAAGACAGTATTACAAAAACCTACCGCATCCTGGGCGATATCAAGCCGGAACTGGATAACCTGCTGAAACAGGTGCAGACCTGGGTGAGACAATATAATGAAGCGGTAAAGATCATCACCCGCATGCGGCGTGTACTTGGGAGCGTTGAAGGGTCTGCTGCAGGTGTGCCGGGCACGATCGACATGGAAGAATTCAACGACCGCCTGGATGGGCTGAACATTATTTCCCAAAACCTGCACGCCACCTTATCACGCCTGGAAATCGAGAGCATTCCGGTGGTAATAGAGGAGGCCAGGCGCGTGCAGGTAAACGCCCAGGAGATGGACGCTGACCTGAAAAAAGCCCGCCAACAGGTGAGCTCATTGGAGTCTGTCCTGACTGAGCTGAACGAAGGCATGAAGAGATTGTCTGATCAGTTTGGTGCGCTCGGGACCAGCAAAGTCCTCCCGGTGGTTTGGGATGAGAGCAAGCCGGCCCTCACCGAACTGAGCCGCCAGGTCAACACAATCCAACCAGCCGGTGTGCAGCGCACAATAGAGCAGGTAATCCTTGATTTTTCCACGGCAGCCAAGCTAAACGATCAGCGAAAAGAACTCGCCGCTCATTGCCAGGAAATCGCTGACCAGCACATTGAGCTCTCTAAGCTGTTGAACAGTCCCGAAATCCGGCACAGCAGAGATTGGCTGGCTGAGGCAAGGCTGGTTAACGAACGGGCAAATACGTACTCACCCGATAACTGGCCGCGATCCGATGCAGTGATAACTTTAGACGATGACCTGCAAATTCTGGATGGAAATTTGGAGCAGCTGGTGTTTATCAATCCCGGGGAACCCCTCCCCGAGGAGGCTCTCCCCCAACGATTGGAGAAAACACGCCAACTTATCCAATCCTACCAGGCCCTCAGGGTGCGCATCAACAACATCCAGAAACGCCTGGCGCAAATCCAGGATATCGAAAGCGACACCCGTGAGGAACTCAAAGTGGTCGAAGCGGACCTGACCCAGATTTCGTTTGTGGTCGGAAGCAACGCATACCTGAACAAAGTAGCATCACGGGACCTGGAGCGCTACGAGGACCATCTTGGCAGGCTGATCAATGAACTCAACACCCGAGAGCGAGACACGATCGAGAAGAAAGCCAGGAAGGTCGAATTACTGGCTTCAAAAATCGATGGCTCCACCTCCAAATGGCTTAACCAACTGACGAAAGAGTCAGACGATCAAACGGTAGCTCTCTCAACATCGATCACCACCCTGAAAGGAATCGCCGTAATCGATGAAAAACCGATTTACGACGCACGCCAGCTGCTCTCCTCGAAAAACATGTACAGCAGTCCGGTGAGCAAATCAGCAGCTACCGGTGAACTGATCCAGGCACTAAAAACGCGCAGCGATTTCTGGCAGGAGAGTTCCGCCGTGAGCCAGGCGGTTGAGGATATCGAATCACCGGTAGCAGAATCTTACGCTCGCGCCAGCCAGAACCGCCAGCGCGCGCTGGATGAGTACGCCGACCTGACCAACTGGATGCGTCAAACGCGCGATTGGCCTCCGACGACCGTCTCATTGGAATCGGAGAAGTTAGAACTTAAAAGCCTCGATACGCAGTGGAAAGCAGGAAAAGGAGCGACCACCAAAGCTATCACATTAGTACAGAAACTCGGCGAGCTGGGAGGCAGGTACCGGATGCTTGGCGACCGTATCCATCTGGCCGGAGAACGCGTGTCCGAAGAACAGCAGGGGGTCGAAGAGCTGGAGATTCAACTGGATGAATACATGCAGAGCTGGCAGGACCAGTGGCGCAGCCATCGCAGCAGCCCCCTGGCAAGTCAGGAGATAGACGAACTGCTGTCGGATGCGGACCGCGAGCTAAAAGAGATCAAGAACGACTACAAGGGTGGCAAGAAAGGATATGACGACGTTGTGCAGGCGTTGAAGCTGCTTCACCGCCGCGTACGCCTGGCGCAGATCGCCGTAGACGATAATCACGTCATCGACATCGACGGAAGAGCAATAGCCTATCGGGGGTGAGGGGTGAATTCCCCGTTTCCTTGCTTAACCGTCGGAAAATGGTAAAATAGGCCACGCTCAATCAGGAGCGCCAAATGCCCTCGTAGCTCAGTGGATTAGAGCACTTGCTTGCGGAGTAAGGGGTCGCGTGTTCGAGTCACGCCGGGGGCGCCATATCAGCCAAGAGAAATCCCTCGCCTGGCGTACGCCACCGGGCGAGGGGTTTTGCGAAAACCTGTATACTCTATGGATAATAAATTGAAAGATAAACCCCAAATCCTACTCACCAACGATGACGGCATCCGCTCGCCCGGATTGTGGGCGGCAGCCAGCGCTCTTTCCGAGATCGGCTTCGTACACGTGGCCGCACCCCGCGACCAGTACTCCGGGGCCGGGCGCAGCATGCCGTCCACGTCCGACGGGATCATCCAACCCCGGCAGATAACCGTCAACGGCAAAGTTTGGACTGTGCATTCCGTGGGAGGCACGCCGGCCCAGACCGTGCTGCACGCCGTGCTGGAAATCCTGCCCCGCTGCCCGGACCTGGTGGTCTCGGGCATCAACTACGGCGAGAACGTGGGCAGCGGCGTGACCATTTCCGGCACCGTCGGCGCTGCTCTAGAGGCGGCCGCACTGGGCATCCCTGCCCTGGCGATCTCGCTTGAAACCGAGCTGGAGCACCATCTCTCGTATTCGGAGGACGTTGACTTCTCAACGGCGGCCTACTTCAGCGCTTACTTCGGGCGTCTGCTGCTCGATAAACAAAGACTCCCCGATGTGCACGTTCTAAAAGTGGATGTGCCAAGTCTGGCCACGCCCGCTACTCCCTGGGAAATGACGCGCCTTTCCCACAAGAGCTATTTCGAACCATTGAAACCGGAGCGCACGTCCTGGGGTTCGCCGGCCACGGTGGGCTACAAATTGGCCAGCGATTTTGCGGAAAACCAACCCGACACGGACATCTACTCCCTGCGCGTGAAGCAGAAGGTATCCGTCACACCGCTCAGCCTGGATTTAACGGCCCGCGTAGACCTGAAATCATTCGAAGCAGAATTACGTAATGAGTAATACCATATAGAGTTACTCCTTACGTATTACTTTTTACCATTTACGGATCGCGCCTCACGGATTACGTTTAATATGTGTGAGTGGATGTCCGGATTGGCAGCAATCAGCGAGTATGGGGGCACAAGGAAATCCGGCTCGCCATCTATTCCGGTCACCAAGGCACCCGCCTCCCGGGCGATCAACCCACCCGCCGCTATATCCCATGGGCTGAGACGAAATTCCCAGAAGCCATCGAAACGCCCTGCGGCAACGTAGCACAGGTCAAGCGCGGCCGAGCCCAAACGCCGCACGCCCTGTGAACGCAGCGCAAAACGGGCGTAGTTATCCAGGTTGTTCTGCGGGTTGGTGCGGATATCGTAAGGAAAACCGGTCACCAGCAGGCTCTGACCCAGATTCTCGCAGGCGGAGACACGGATCGGCTCCCCATTAAAAGTTGCGCCGCCGCCCCGTTCCGCGCTGAAGCACTCATCCCGGACTGGATCGTACACCACGCCCAAACTCAGGACCCCATTTTCAGCAAAGGCGAGCGAGACAGAGAAGATCGGGATTCCGTGGGCGTAATTCACCGTGCCGTCCAACGGGTCAATGTACCATTTGCAGTACTCATCACCGGCCTGGCTCCCGCTCTCTTCTGCTACAATCTGGTGGTCAGAAAAACGGCGCTTAATCTCCCCCAACAGGAAGTCTTCCGAGCGGCGGTCCATTTCGGTGACCAGGTCAATCTCGCCCTTATAGTCCACCTGCGGGCCGTCTTCGAACCCCGGGCGGCGTACGAATCCGCCGAGTATGATGTCCCCGGCCGCACGAGCAAGAGACACAAGATCAGATAATGTTGGTGTATTATTCATTCTATCTCTTCAACCAGGCGTTCGAAATATTCAGTCATGAACCGATGGCGTTCAACGGCTATCTCCCTGCCCGATCGGGTATACAATTGATCCTTTAATTTCTTCAGTTTGAACAGGTACTCATGGTAGGCGCTGTGGGGCTCACCCGGTTCCAACTCCCCTGACTGAATAAACTTCGATGAAGGTTCGCCATAGGCCGGCTGGCCCTTTTTGGCAGCGTAAGCGATGGCGCGCGCTGCCCCAATGGCGCCGATGGCATCCAGCTTATCGGCGTCGAAGAGCACCCTGGCCTCCAGGGTTTGCGGCTGCTCGGAATCATCCCGGAAACGGTGCGCCCGGATGCTGTGCAAAACGGCGTTTATACGATCCACCCTCCAGCCCTCAGCTTGTAACACCCCCTTGGCAAACTCAGCAGCATCATGATGGTGATCTGCGCGCAATTGACCACTGGTCCTTGATCCTTGATCGCTTTCCACATCATGCAGCAAGGCTGCGGCCAGCACAATCTGGTGATCGGCGCCTTCAGCGTCCGACAGGCGATCAGCCAAACGATAGACCCTCAGCACATGATCAAAACCGTGCACGGGGTCATCATCAGGGTACCAGGCGCGCGCTTCTTCGATGGAGGGCATGGGAAATCAGTGATGCGGGGTTGGCTGGGGGTAGACCCAGACGGTCTGTTTGATCAAAATATAAAGTTGAACACAGCCCAGATTATTACGATAAGTACGATCACCCCACAGCCGAGGGTGAGAATTCGGACAACAAGCCCTGTTGCAAATCGCACCAGCAGGAAAATCACGAACAACAGCACCAATCCACCGACAATCAGCACCAGTGGATCCAGGGTTTTTGCGAAATCTAGAATACTGTTAAAAAATGACATAATCCACTCCTTAATTGGGAAATACTTGCCCTTTCTTGATCACCGTCCCCACCAGGTTGGCGCCGAAGCGATATCCCAAGTGACGGTAATCAGGGACCGAAAGGATCAGCAAATCGGCCTGCTTGCCCGGTTCCAGAGAGCCAACCCTCTCCGCCCGGTTGATGGCAGCGGCAGCGTTGATGGTCGCGGCCGCAATAGCCTGCGCCGGGGTCAGCCTCATGTAGCGGCACGCCAGGGCCAGGGCGAACTGCATATTTTCGCACCAGGCCGTGCCGGGGTTCAGGTCGCTGGCGATGGCCAGCAATCCACCGGCCTCCAGGATGTCCTGGGCGGGGCTATAGTGCTTCTCGGCCAGGCCGAAGGGTGTGGCTGGCAGGGCAACGGCCACCGTCTCACTGCGAGCCAATGCCTGGATGTCCTCGGCGGAGGTGGCCACCAGATGATCGGCTGAGGAGGCGCCCAACTCGGCCGCCAGGGCAGCGCCGCCCAGGTTATCGAACTCGTCGGCGTGGATTTTCAAAGGGAATCCAAGTTCCCGCGCCCTGGTCAGAATGCGGCACGACTGCTGCAGGTCAAAGGCGCCCGTCTCACAGAAAACGTCCACGAACGGCATGCTGCGGTCGGTCGCATGGCAGGACCACCACTCACTCAAACCCGGCAGCATGGATTCGCAAACCAGGTCCGTGTACACATCCGGGCGGCCTTCATATTCCGGGGGGATGGCATGCGCACCCAAAAAAGTGGGCACAATCTCAAGCGGACCTTCACCGTCCAGGGCAAGCAGTGCCCCCAGCAAACGCAGTTCTGTCTCTGTATGGAGCCCATAGCCGGTTTTTGCTTCAGCGGTGGTGGTACCGAACTCAAACATGCTCCGCATGCGCAGTCTGGTCTCTGCCATCAGTTTTTCCAACGAACTCCCGCGGGTTGCGCTCACGGTGGATAGGATACCTCCACCCTGCGCCAGGATCTCAAGATAATTTTTTCCCTGTAACCGCTCTTCGAACTCGAGCGCGCGGTCGCCGGCCCAGATGAGGTGCGTATGCGGGTCGACGAAACCGGGCATGACAGCCTTCCCAGCCGCGTCCAGTGTCGGTTCGTCCGGGTAAGCAGCCAGTAGTTCACCTGTATCACCGACGGCAGCGATCTTTTCATCCCGAATAAGCACTGCTCCATTAATGATAATGCCCAGGCCCCCCAGGTCGTGCCCGCGCTGCGGGCCGCCGGTGAGGGTCAGGAGTTGGGAGGCGGAGTGGATGAGCATGGAAGAGGAGTGAACAGTAATCGGTAATCAGTTGTCAGTGTCAGGTGTCAAGTCTTGGAATATGCTTATGAATAACATGCAATAATGGATCTGGAAATACTCGATGAAACATTATAACGGATTATCGACGGGGTATGGTAGTTGATCCCAACGGTTTCCATCAATTGGTTGCGGAACCAGGGATATGGAGGAAGATGTCTCGTTGGAGGTCGTACAGCTAACTTTAACACCAGGGGATGATATAGCGATACGTTTCAGGATTTCTGGCGAATGAATTCACACCAACGAGATGTACGAAGCCTGCCTCCGCTGGCTGGGAATATGGGCAGGATGAAGATAAAGGGGAAGGGGACGCGGTGAATTTTTTCTCGCAGTTCCTGGAAGGGAGAAAATTAAAGTAAGGCGGGTTGGTAGGCTGGCCGGGCGCCATCCAGAAGGATGAAAGGGGCCGCTTTTTGGGGATTGATACCCAGTTTTCTAAGCTGACTCAACTCTCGAAGGCGTTTCTGGCGGCGGGCTTTGAGCAGCTTTATGGCGCCCTTTGGCCCGACACCGGGTACGCGCAGCAGGGCCTCACGATCGGCCTTGTTGAGCTCAATGGGAGAACCAGCCAGGTGCAGGCGTGCCCAGGCCAGCTTAGGATCGGTGTTCAGCGGCAGGTTGCCGTCCGCCTGGAAGGGCAGCTCTTCCAGATCGAACTGGTAGTCCCGCAGCAGGAATGAAGCGGCGTAGAGCCGGTGCTCACGAATCGGGATCGCGGGCGGGCGGTCTGCAAAGGGCGTGTTTTCCGCCGGGTTAAAACGTGAGTAATATGTGCGGCTCAAACGCAGTTGGTCATACAGATACTGCGTGGTGGAAAGCAGTTCCAGGTCGCTTTCTCCTACCGCACCCATGACGAACTGCGTCACCGTCGAAGGCCAGCGACCGTTCCACGCCTGGTGGGCGGGAAGATCCTTTCTGATCTGCTGCGCCCAGCGAAGCGGTTGGATCAGCTCATCAGAGAACTGCTTTTTTGGTGCCAGGAGCCCCAGACGATGACTGTTGGGCGCCTCCAGGTTGACCGACACACGGTCTGCCAATCGCATGGCCTGCAGTACCTGGTCCTTCTCAGCGCCAGGCATCACCTTGAGATGCAGGTAGCCGCGGTAAGTATACTTCCGCCGCAGTATCTCTGCCGTTGCCAGCAGTTTATCCTGCGTGGTGACTCCGCCCTTGATGATGCCCGAACTGAGGAAAATACCCTCCACCGCGCCCCCGCGGTACAGGGCGTTGAAAGCGCGCGCCATCTCCTCCGGTTTAAGGGTCGCCCGGCGGTAATTGCCCCCAGCGCGGAAGGGGCAGTAGTAGCAATTGCGCTCGCAGGCTGAGGTCTGCAGAGTCTTGAGCAGCTTGATGGTCTTACCATTGGGCAGCACAGCGCGGCTGGTAGGGAAGTCGGCCTTACTCCACTCCGGAATCTGTGGGCAGCCGGTGTCTTCGGCCGGCTCCAGATGCATCTGGGCAGTGAGGGATTTAAGGGTCTCGAGGGCATCCATGACAATATTATAGAACAAATATTCTGTTTGTCAATGGCGGCATAACTACGAGTATAATTCCTCAATGAGACTTAATATCAGCCGCCTGCTGATCGGACTGGTGTTGTTGATCAACCTGCAGAGCGCGTTCATATACCTGCTCTGGCCGGAGCGGTATGCGCCTGGATTTGAGATGACGGGTGACATCGGGGCGGCAATGGTGCGCGGCATGGGTGTGCTGTTCGTGATGTGGAACGTGCCCTACGTTGTGGCTCTATGGAACCCCGCCCGCTACCACAGCGCCCTGTACATAGCAATCGCCATGCAGGCCATCGGCCTGGTCGGGGAAACGTGGATTTACCTGTCGCTGCCCGTCGTGCACGCCGCAGCCCGCGCGTCGATAATGCGCTTCATCATCTTCGACGCCCTCGGTCTACTGGCGCTGCTGGGTGCAGCATGGATAAGCCGCCAAATCGACACCGATCGTCAAAGGAGTTAACCCATGGAAACAACCTTCCGCATCGAAAGCGACTCGCTCGGCGAGCTCGAGGTGCCAGCGGACGCCCTGTACGGAGTACAGACCCAACGTGCGGTGAAAAATTTCCCCATCTCGGGGCTGCGACCCTGGCGAGCATTCATCTGGTCGATGGCGACCATCAAGCGCGCCGCAGCCGAGGTGCACAGCGGCCTGGGGTTGTTGGATGAACAACGAGCAAATGCCATCGTGCAGGGAGCCCAGGAGGTGATCGATGGCAGGTGGGACGAGCAGTTCGTGGTCGACCCGTTCCAGGCGGGCGCCGGCACATCGCACAACATGAATACCAACGAAGTGATCGCCAACCGCGCAACGCAGTTACTGGGTGGGCAATTGGGTGAATATGTTGTACATCCCAACGACCACGTTAACATGGCGCAGTCCACCAACGATACCATCCCGACGGCCATCCGGTTGGGGGCACTTTGGCGGCTGGATGAACTGCTGGGGGAGCTGGATGGGTTGGCACGGGCACTGAGGGAAAAAGCAGCCGAATTCGATGATATCGTCAAATCTGGGCGCACCCACCTGCAGGACGCAGTGCCGGTGCGCCTGGGGCAGGAGTTCGGGGCTTACGCCAGCGCTGTGGAGCGCGACACCCGGCGCATAAGACGGTCTGCTGAGGGGCTCAGGCGGCTGGGTATCGGCGGCACGGCAACCGGCACAGGCTTGAACGCCCACCCCGAGTACCATCAACGTATGGTGCAGCGCCTGTCCAAATTGACCGGGTTGGAGCTGCGCAGCTCCGATGACCTGTTCGAGAGCATGCAGTCTATGGCCGACGCAGCCGATTTTTCAGCCTCTCTGCGCACGCTGGCCATCACGCTCACCCGCATCGCCAACGATTTCCGCCTGCTGTCATCCGGTCCTGCGACCGGGCTGGATGAAATCCGCCTGCCCGCCGTGCAGCCCGGCTCCAGCATCATGCCCGGTAAGGTCAACCCGGTGCTGGCGGAGATGCTGAACATGGCCATGTTCCACGTACAGGGGAATGACCTGACCGTCTCGTTGGCGGCCCAGGCGGGACAACTGGAGCTGAACGTAATGATGCCCATCATCGCCCACAACCTGTTCGAGATGATGCAGGTGATGACCGGCGCGGTCAACGCCTTCACAGAGAAATGTGTACGCGGGCTGGAGGCGAACAGCGCAAAGGCCGAGGTCTGGTTGGAGAATAACGCCATCGTGGTCACCGCGCTCAATCCGCTGATCGGTTACGCGGACGGGGCAGCGCTGGTGAAAGAGTCACTTGCAACAAATCACACAGTGCGCCAGGTGGCGGTCCAAAAAGCTGCCGCGGGCGAACTTCATCACAAGGATGATCAGCGCGTGGTGACGGTCGACGAAATTGAAGCTGCTCTGAGCGATTTAAGTAGATTGACAGATGGTGGGATCATCCGTTAAATCTGCAGCGGTGATATTTCTTCACCTTATATGAATTATTGCGGGGATGAAAAAATCCCGCTTATTCCCCCATCCAACGCACCCACTCTACCTCCACCTGAAGTGCACCGTTCACCAGGCGCCTGTCTGCAGTCCAGAATTCCGCATCCAATTTTTCAGACAATGCAAGGAAGAAACTATCATTGACCAGCCGTTGATTCAGCCGGGTGGCCCAGTCGAAAGCCCTCTCGCACAGTTTGGAGTGATCAATCCCATTCGCGATATATTCCCTGACAAGTTCTGATACGCTGCGCCCCTGTTGCCGCGCAATTTCATCCAATGCCCTTTTTTTTCAGAATCAAGAAGGATATGCGTTCTCTTTAAAGCCATAAGACACTCCTTTGGAACCGGAAAATCTATTGATCTCATTGGCACATGCAAATGTGCATGTGTCAAGATTGTACTCACAACAGCACGCAACCTCGATACAAGCAAAACGCCTCCAAAGCGGAGGCGTATCAGAGGCGACGACGGGACTCGAACCCGTGATCAGGGTTTTGCAGACCCTTGCCTTTCCAGCTTGGCCACGTCGCCGTATATGATATTCATTTGTTATTTGACCACGGGCCTCGAACCCGTGATCGCCGCAGGTTGCTTACCGTTTTGCAGACCCTTGCCTTTCCAGCTTGGCCACGTCGTCAACTACTTTTTTGATTTATAACTTAGGATGAAAGATTGCTGACCTGTATCAATCAGCAATCTAAAATCAACAATTCATAGAGCGGGCAACGAGACTCGAACTCGTGACCTTCTCCTTGGCAAGGAGGCGTTCTACCAACTGAACTATGCCCGCATGCAGTGCCGAGACCCAGAATCGAACTGGGGACACCGCGATTTTCAGTCGCGTGCTCTACCAACTGAGCTATCTCGGCTCAGGTGTTTAACCACACTTCTCAAGAGCGCATCTATTTTACACATATGTTAGATGGTTGTCAAGCTGAGCACTTCGTCATGCGCTTTTCAATGTTCTCAAGGATTAATTGCTCCAAAGTAAGGGTATCGGCGGTTGAAACCAAAACTACATATTTCACGGAGTCGACCTGCGTCGACCATATGATTGAAAGCCAATATTATTATAAAAATTCCGAAATAAGTTCAGCTTAAGCTAAAAACTAGCTGAGCATAAAGACAGCAAATGGGGGAGCATGATAAACTTCGAGAAAGTTTTCGAACCATGATATTTACTTAGGAGAAATGATGAAAAAAATAATGATCGGAATCCTTATCACTCTGGTGGCCCTGTCTGCTTTGAGCGTCAGCGCTTTGGCTGGCGCACCACCCTCTGCCAGGGGTGTGAAAGGACCCTATGAAGGTACATTTCGCGGTTATATCTCTGGAGAAAAAGGAAGCCGTGCCTCTCTTACCCTTGTACTCACTCACCGGGACGGAATTGTGAACGGGACCGCAACGATCGGTGATGGATTGTATGTCAGCGCAGGCAGATGCGGTGGAGGTAATCTACCAGGCGCCACACAGTACATCAGAGGGCGCTCCGTGCCTAACAATCCAAACAAAATATTAGCCCAGACCCAGTTTACTGTCAGCGGATTCGATATCGGTGTCGACCTTGAAAGCAATATTTCCCGGACCGGCAAGGTCCTAACAGTGGATGCCGAGATCGATTTACCCTGGATCTGTGGGAAAGACCCGGCGCTGTCAGGAACCATCTATCGAGTGCGCTAAATATATCGTGCGCTAATTTATCGGCGCTAATTTATCGGCGCTATTTATAGCGAGCCCCATATATACCAAGCCCTAATTATTGAGCGGACTCCAATAAATAGAACAATCACTAAACCCAATTCCCCGATGGCGGTGAAACGGTCAGATCCTTGATCTCGATCCAGGCCGCCTCGGGGTTTTTCAACGCGCCATACCGAATGCGTCCGTCTGGCGGATACGCTGCGTACCGGTTATCCACCCACAACACTATACCTAATGGGCCCAACGGGGCAACGGGTGTCTCCAATATTAACGCCCCATCCACGAAGAAACTCGCCCCATCCCTACGCCATTCCAAACGATATGAATGCCATTCCATTGTAACCAGGGAAAAGTCAGTGCCGGCTTGCTGAATGAATCGTCTGCCAATACGGCGCACCAGGCGCGCGATTGAGGGCACTGCCAGAAATGGGATGAATGGAAGACCAAAAGCGAGGAACAGCGGCGGCCATTTTGGGGTCCGAAACGTTGCGGCCAGGCTGCCCTTGTGGGGGATGTCATCATCCAGCGACAGGTAGTTAGGCGGTGAAGCGAAGAAGAACCAGGCCGTGTTCGGTAAAGTTGGGAGGCGGATCAGATCACGCCCACCCAAAATCGCCATGCTGAAGGGATCGTTCCAGAGACCGAATCCCCAGGTCCCCGGAATCGTCTCAGTAGAAGCCCGCACCTGCAGCGACATACTCAATGGCGCCTTCCATTGTAATGCTCGTCGAGGTTTCAAATGACAGTCATCCAATTGGGCAAGTCGATAACGCTCCCCTGGACCAGTGGGGATTTCCAGCCGCCGGACCCCAGAACCGATTTGCGCCACGCGTGATCCTGAGGTTGTCCTCTGTTGTAAGCCCGAAAGTATGTCAACCATAAAGCATCCTAGGTAATCAGCGGAAAGTATTTAGAATAAAATCCAGCACCAGTGCCGCTGATTACTTAAGCAATTCGCCACAATGCACATCGAAGGTTGTCTAATT
>Ga0209013_10001132_pt1 | contig 24595 bp, 22 predicted proteins | sample Cruoilmetagenom2_FD_187291 | JGI IMG/M metagenome (GOLD analysis project Ga0209013, IMG submission 187291) | Oil polluted marine microbial communities from Coal Oil Point, Santa Barbara, California, USA - Sample 2 (SPAdes) (version 2) | ecosystem: Environmental > Aquatic > Marine > Oil seeps ... | reverse complement strand
GTAGAAATATCTTTCGTTGAATAATCACGCACTAACAATTGAAAAATTTCTCGTTCTCGTCCTGTTAATAATGAACGATGATGTGCCCGTTCTGACAACATACGCCCCTCCTATCCACTCTTCCTAGTAACGTATGTCAAAAGGGGTGTAGCGGTGACGGCTAATTGGGACGGAACAATGATTTTTCTTTTTCAGTCCAAGGAGAACCTTTGCCGGTATTCTTGTTAATTTGAACAATTGTACCTCTTCCAGTACAAACCGTGTCTCCTTGTTCGTTCGTCGCATGGTAATGGATGTCAACTGAAGACGTACCGACAGATGCCGCCTTAACGTTAATTTCAAGCTTTTCGTCAAAAAACACTTGCTTCACATAATCGCATTGAAGGTCTGCAACTACGGGAATTGTGAGCCCTTTTGGATTGAGCCAGTCATTCATTAAACCAATATGCTTAAAAAACTCAATTCTGGCAAATTCGAAATAGGAAAAATTAGTTGTATTGTTCAAGTGGCCATACATATCCGTCTCGCTAAAGCGAACTTGAACAGGAACAGAAAAATGAAAATCACTGACCCATTCGACTGGGTCTTGAATATAGGATGCACGCATAGTAATACTCCCCTTTTCACTTTTTTATGAATGGTGATTCATTATTTTATTATTGTAGCAAAGTATTCAAAGAAATAATATGGATTTCTGAGAATTCCAATAATTTTTGACAGTATCGTTAATCTTAGACATAAAAAACAGACCTTCACGCAAAGTGAAGGTCTGTCATATTAAAGCTCTTCTTAGTCAACCATATGGTCGCTTCCGAAGAAGTTTTTGAACATTTGAACCGTAGTGTCACGGTTAAGAGCTGCGATAGAAGTTGTCAAAGGAATTCCTTTTGGACATGCCACTACACAGTTTTGAGAGTTACCACAGTTTGCAAGGCCACCTTCACCCATGATCGCGTTTAGACGCTCATCTCTATTCATGGAACCTGTTGGGTGAGCATTCATAAGACGAACTTGTGATAATGGTGCCGGACCGATGAAGTCTGAACCACTGTTTACGTTTGGACAAGCTTCCAAACATACACCACAAGTCATACATTTTGATAGCTCATATGCCCATTGGCGTTTACGTTCAGGCATACGTGGACCATCACCTAAATCATAAGAACCATCAATCGGAACCCAAGCTTTTACTTTTTTCAATGAATCAAACATACGCTCACGGTCAACGATTAAATCGCGAACAACCGGGAATGTTTTCATTGGTTCTAAACGAACGGGCTGTTCCAATTGATCGACTAGAGCAGTACATGATTGACGTGGACGGCCATTGATGACCATAGAACACGCACCACATACTTCTTCCAAACAGTTCATATCCCAGTTTACAGGTGTTGTTTGTTTACCATCTGAATTGACTGGGTTACGACGAATTTCCATTAATGCAGAAATAACGTTCATATTTGGACGATAATCTAATTCGAATTTTTCCCAATATGGTGTAGAGTCCGTTGTATCTTGGCGAAGGATCTCAAAAACGACGGTTTTAGTTGCTGTTGCGTTCATAATTATTAATCCCCTTTCGCTGAATAGTCACGTTTACGTGGTGGAATTAATGAAATATCGATATCTTCATAATGAATAACTGGCGCGCCCGTTGCCGGATCGAATTTTGCCATCGTTGTTTTCATGAATTCTTCATCATTACGTTCTGGGAAGTCTGGTTTGTAGTGAGCACCACGACTCTCATCACGTTGTAACGCACCAAGCGTAATAACGCGCGCTAAGTATAGCATGTTTTTAAGCTGACGTGTGAAAGTTGCTCCTTGATTGGACCACTTTTGCGTGTCATTAATGTTGATATTGTTAAAACGTTCTAGAAGCTCTTGAATTTTTTCATCAGTTGCTTTCAGACGGTCATTGTAACGTACAACTGTTACGTTGTCAGTCATCCATTCGCCCAATTCTTTATGCAGGACGTATGCATTTTCAGTACCGTTAAGAGACATGATTTCATCCCATTTTTGTTGTTCAACCGCAATGTGCGCATCGAAAATTGTAGATGGCATATCTTCTGCATGTACTTTTAGTCCGTTCATGTATTTAACAGCGTTCGGACCGGCAACCATTCCACCGTAGATAGCAGAAAGTAATGAGTTCGCTCCAAGACGGTTTGCACCATGTTGAGAGTAATCACATTCACCCGCTGCGAATAAACCTGGAATTGATGTCATTTGGTCATAATCAACCCATAATCCACCCATTGAATAGTGAACCGCAGGGAAAATCTTCATTGGAAGTTTACGTGGATCTTCACCTGTAAATTTCTCATAGATTTCAATAATTCCACCAAGTTTAATATCCAATTCTTTCGGGTCTTTGTGAGAAAGATCCAAGAATACCATGTTTTCGCCATTAACTCCAAGTTTTTGGTTAACACACACATCGAAAATTTCGCGTGTTGCGATATCACGTGGTACCAAGTTACCGTAAGCTGGATATTTTTCTTCAAGGAAGTACCAAGGTTTACCGTCTTTATATGTCCAAATACGTCCACCTTCACCGCGCGCTGATTCTGACATTAAACGAAGCTTGTCATCACCAGGGATCGCTGTTGGGTGAATTTGAATGAATTCGCCGTTTGCGTATGATGCACCTTGTTGATAAACGATTGAAGCTGCAGAACCTGTATTGATGATGGAGTTCGTTGATTTACCAAAGATAATTCCTGGACCACCAGTTGCCATAATGACAGCATCACCGCGGAAAGCACGAATTTCCATTGTTTTTAAGTTTTGAGCCATAACTCCGCGACATACGCCGTCGTCGTCAAGGACTGCCCCAAGGAATTCCCAGCCTTCGTATTTCGTTACAAGACCGTCTACTTCGTAGCGTCGAACTTGCTCATCAAGTGCGTATAACAATTGTTGACCAGTTGTTGCCCCAGCGAAAGCTGTACGATGGTACATTGTTCCACCGAAGCGACGGAAATCCAATAAACCTTCAGGCGTACGGTTGAACATAACACCCATACGATCAAATAATCGAATGATGCCAGGTGCCGCTTCAGCCAATGCTTTTACAGGTGGTTGGTTTGCCAAGAAGTCTCCACCGTATACAGTGTCATCAAAATGGTTGTCCGTTGAATCGCCTTCACCTTTTGTATTCAATGCTCCGTTAATTCCGCCTTGCGCACACACAGAGTGTGAGCGTTTAACAGGAACCAAAGAGAATAATTCTACTGGTGTTCCTTGTTCTGCTGCTTTCATTGTTGCCATTAATCCGGCTAGACCTCCGCCGACAACAATCAGTTTGCTTTTTGCCATGTTTCTTCTCACTCCTCTTTTTATTGTAATCAAACGCTTTCAGTTTACTAGTTACACGAATGCAAGTAGTGCACGGACGCCGATTACAGTCAGTACCAAGAAGATACCCATCGTCACGTAAGATGAAATGCGTTGTGACTTAGGTGATTGTGTGATACCCCAGCTTACTAAGAATGACCAAATACCGTTTGCCAAGTGGAATGTTGCAGAAACTACACCTACAACGTAGAATGCAAACATTAAAGGATTCGCTAAAATATCGGCCATCATGTCGAAGTTAACTTCATCAGCACCAATTGCTTTTTGGAATCTTGTTTCGAAAATATGCCATGCAATAAACACGACAAGAATGATTCCAGTAATACGTTGTAAAATAAACATCCAGTTACGGAATGTACCAAAGCGTTTTGCGTTGTTTTTCGCTGTAAAAGCTATGTACACGCCATAAAACGCATGGAACATTAATGGCAAGTAAATAACAAACCATTCCAAAAAATACACGAATGGTAAACTTTCCATAAAGTGAGATGCTTTGTTAAAAGACTCTGCTCCCTTGGTAGCGAAATGGTTAACAACCAAATGCTGCGTCACGAACAAACCTACTGGAATGATTCCAAGCAGTGAATGTAAACGACGTAAATAAAATTCACGATCTTTCGACAAGAATGTTACCCCCTTCTAATACTGAAATTAGGCAGAAAAGGTCAGACCTTCGCATGAAACGAAAGCAACATTGACTGCGCATTTCATCATGGTACAATATTATGACATGTTTATTGTACTCTCATCATAGGGGAGCGTCAAGGCAAGGTAGCCTGATAGATTCGACAAAAAAATACAGTAAAATGCTTGGTAATGACTGTTTTTTTCTACCTTATTAATGATAAATTCTAGTAATGGTGAAATTCGACTTGAAATTAGTCAGAAAGCGGGATTTAAATGACATCGACAGAAATGAAAACAGTGCCTTCATTTGGTTATGAATTAATACGTGATCATGTGCTTTCGTCCATCTTGGGCAAACACGAAGATGATATTTTATATTGGGCCGGAAAAGAGCTGGGACGAAAATTCCCCATGTTTACAATGGAAGAAGCTAATTCCTTTTTCCAAGAAGCAGGTTGGGGATCGCTCTCACTTGAAAGACTGGCTAAAGACGAGGCATTTTATGTACTCACCGGAGAGCGTGAGACACTACAAATGGAACACCGCTGCTTTCGTCTGGAAGCAGGATTCTTAGCACAGCAACAACAAAAATTAAGTGGTTATATGACAGAATGCTTTGAAGAGAAGTCCCTCAAGACCAACACCGTACAATTTCATGTGAAATGGGATTTAAAAGAAAAAATCTAGGTAAAGTACTAATTCAGCCTACTGATACTTTTCGGGGAAATAAAAAAACTGGCAACACATCCCATAACGGAGTGTCTGCCAGCTTTTTTCAATCCCATTTTAATTTACTGTCAATTTCGCTTTGATATTGTTTAAAAGCACTGCTGTTGGTTTTGATGCCTTTACTCGATAATAATCGATTCATTTTTGTGAGTTTCAGATTGTACTGCTGTTCGAGCTCTGTTTTCTCTTCACGGTTGGCTTCTTTCATCTGCTGTTGCAGATCACTCATTTCTTCTTTTACAAATTGAGCTTCTGCATCATGACCTGAGTTTTTCAATATTCGCATAGCCATGCGAATATCTTCCGGATAGTGGGCAAATTCGTCTGGTGGCAACGGTTTTCCCGCTCCTGGCAAATTATCAAATTCCCCATCAAGTTGAGCTTTCTTTATTAAATCCTCCACGATGTGCCAGTTCATTCCACTCACTGCCTCTCATGATTATGATAAGTCCATCATATCACGAAATCGCTTTATACCCGTACATTGGCTAAGCCGAATTCGTCGTGCAAGGCATTCGTAGCTTTCAACATGTCACTTTCAGGTACAACGACAGAAACCTTGATTTCTGATGTGCTGACCATCTTCACCGGGATGCCTTCGATACGAAGACGATCGAACATTTGAGCTGCAACGCCTGGATTGGATACCATACCTGAGCCTACTATGGATATTTTTGACAGTCCAACCTCGAAATTCGATGATTGGTAGCCAAGCTCGGACTTGTTACTTTCCAAAATTTGAATGGTTTGAGCAAAGTCTTCTTTTTTGATTGAGAATGACACACTTGGCTGTGTACCCTGCATGATACTTTGCACAATGATATCGACATTTACTTGATGTTTAGCAAGAGTTGTGAATATTTTCGCTAATGATCCATTAAATGGTACTTCGTATCCGATCGTCATACGTACAATTTCCGGTTCGAAAGCGACGCCACGCACGATTAAGTTTTTCTCCAATGTTGGTTCCTCCAATAATATTGTGCCTGTTTCTTCAGTTAAACTTGACCGGACACTGAGTGGCATCCCATAATTTTTAGCAAATTCAACAGCCCGTGGATGCAACACTCCCGCACCTAGGTTCGCTAATTCGAGCATTTCATCATAAGACAATTGCTGAAGTTTGCGCGCATCTTCCACATAACGTGGATCAGAAGTATAAATCCCGTCAACATCCGTATAAATATCACATTGATCCGCTTGCAGTGCTGCCGCTACCGCTACCGCCGTCGTATCCGAACCACCACGACCAAGTGTCGTGATTTCACCTAATGCATCAATTCCCTGGAATCCAGCAACTACCACGACTTTACCGGACGCCAATGCCTGTTCCATTCGAGTGGTATCAATATGCTCAACGCGTGCATTGCGATGGACGGATTCTGTACCAATTCCCGCTTGCCACCCCGTAAACGACACAGCATCCTGACCCATATGTTGAAGTGCCATGGTTAGTAAGGCAATCGTAACCTGTTCCCCAGTTGACAACAGCATATCCATTTCACGTTTTGAAGGTTCTGCCGATAAATCCTCTGCTAAAAGAAACAATTCATCCGTTGTTTTCCCCATTGCGGAGACAACCACGACAATTTCATGACCTTTCGCTGTTTCTCCCATAATGCGTTTCGCGACGTTACGAATGCGTTCCGTGTTACCAACAGATGTTCCACCAAATTTCATGACAATTCGACTCAATGTAAACTCTCCCTTTAGATCCAAAGAAGCTAAAAAAACAGCTTATCCACGAAAATTCGTGAAAAGCTGTCTCCATTCATGTCCGTTCAAAAGAAGCGTCCATGTGAGATAGCCCTCCAGAATCGATTAGATTCTGACAATCCTGCATTTATTCAATGCAAAACCAGCGCAACATAAGAAACAGGCTATGTCGAACTTCGGCGAAATTCCCTTTCACATTCCTTCGCTGGATCTGTTCATCCTCCGGAATGTTACTGATGAGTTTCGCACCTCTATCACCACTTATTATAGGTTGTTCAAATTATCCGCTAGAAATAGCTGTCGGATTTCTTCGTTGGCTTGCTTTTCCGTTCCTCACGTATTAAGTACATACGCTACGGTACTCAAAGGCTACGCCGCCTCGAACTCCTCAGCTCTTTCTATGCTCTTGTTTGAACTCTCAATTTTAGTGATTCAATTTCAGTGAGTTTACAATACCATATTCTCACTCTTTTGACAATGTTTCATTTTTAAAATATGCCGACATTGTTTCGGCAATTTGCAGGGGCAATCCCGATTTTTTTAACTCTTCAACCGATGCTTCTTTTATGCGTTTCACTGACCCAAAATGTTTCAGTAACATTTTCTTGCGTTTTGGACCGATTCCTTCAAATCCGTCCAACGCTGAGGCGATTGTTTGTTTTCCACGTTGCTGTCTGTGGAATGTAATCGCGAATCGATGCACTTCATCCTGGATTCTTTGTAGTAAGTAAAAGCCTTCACTCGTACGTTTTAACGGAATAATCTGGGGAGGATCTCCATACAACAATGAGGAAGTTTGATGTTTTTCATCCTTGGCAAGACCGGCAATCGGTATGGATAATCCCAGCTCATCTTCAATGATTTCACGAGCGATTTCCATTTGCCCTTTCCCGCCATCTATCACCACCAAGTCCGGCAAAGGCAATTCGTCTTTTAATACGCGTGTATATCGTCTACGAACAACTTCTCTCATAGCTCCATAATCATCATGACGCGCAGCAGTTTTCGTTTTGTATTTCCTGTAATCTTTTCGATTCGGTTTGCCGTCGATAAACGAAACCATGGCTGAAACCGCATCGGCTCCATATATATGCGAGTTATCGAATGCTTCGATTCGCAATGGTGGCGCAATGTTCATGGCTTTTCCGAGTTCTTCAACAGCGCCAACCGTCCGTTGCTCTTGGCGATTGATTAGCTGGAACTTTTCACTGATGGCAATTTCGGCATTCTTTGTCGCTAAATCTATCATTTCTTTCTTTTTCCCACGACTTGGGGAAGCCACATTTACTTCAAGCAACTGTTTAGCTAACTCCAAATCAGCCGATTGGGGCAACAAAATTTCTTTTGGTTTTATGTGATGGGGTTGGTCGTAAAATTGACCTAAAAAAGTGAAAAAATCATCATCTGGATCTTGGTATAGAGGGAAAAGGGACACATCTCGTTCAATCAACTTCCCTTGACGGACAAAGAAAACCTGAACACACATCCACCCTTTATCGACAGCATAGCCAAAAATATCACGATTGGTAAAATCGTTTGTCATCATTTTCTGTTTTTCCATTACGGTCTCAATATGCGTAATCTGATCTCTGTACTCTTTCGCTCGTTCAAATTCCAAATTTTCTGCTGCCGAAGACATTTTCTCCGTAATATCTTGCTTCACTTGCTGATATCCACCATTTAGGAATTTGGTGATTTCCTCAATGATTCCCCGGTAAGTATCTTGTTCGATCGGTTTTACACATGGAGCTAGACATTGTCCTAAATGATAGTACAGACAAACACGATCAGGTAATGTTGTACATTTCCGAAGCGGATATAAACGATCCAATAACTTTTTCGTTTCACTCGCAGCATATGCGTTTGGGTAAGGGCCAAAGTATTTCCCCTTGTCCTTTTTCACGATTCGCGTCGTAATCAATTTCGGGTGTTTTTCTCCTGTGATTTTCAGATAGGGATAGGTCTTATCGTCTTTCAACATGATGTTATATTTCGGATCATGCTTCTTTATCAAATTCAATTCCAAAATAAGTGCTTCGATAGCCGAAGACGTAACAATGTATTCAAAGTCTACAATCTCATTGACAAGGCGTTGTGTTTTCCCGTCATGACTGCCGGTAAAATACGAGCGCACACGATTTTTTAACACTTTGGCCTTTCCAACATAGATAATCGTACCTTGCCTATCCTTCATTAAATAAACGCCAGGTTGGTCCGGTAATATCGCACATTTTTGTTGGATTAGTTCATTCATATTATCATCACCTGTTGAAAAAACCGGGTGCCCTAGGGTACCCGGTTTTTTTAATATTGTCCCAGTTGAGAGGGATACTTATGCGTGTTTGTTTACTAGTTCTGCTAATGCCTCTTTCGGATTAAAGCCTACTACTTTATCAACGGGTTGCCCGTCTTTGAAAAGCACTAATGTAGGAATCGACATAATCCCGAAATTGCTTGCAGTTTCTTGGTTTTCATCAACATCAACTTTTACGATTTTTACTTTATCGTTCATTTCAGCATCTAATTCTTCCAAAACTGGAGCGATCATTTTACATGGTCCACACCAAGGTGCCCAAAAATCGACTAATACTAAGCCGTCTGAAGTTTCACTTGAAAAATTTTGATCTGTTCCGTGTACAATTGCCATTAAAAACATCCTCCTTGAAATACAAACTCAAACTCTAAACGTAGTATAGCATGCTGTAATTTCCCGTGCGACTATTTTGCTTAAAGCAAAGTTCAATATAAAACTCCGCAAAGTAATCACTTTACGGAGTTAACTATTAGTTCACTTTAACTTTTTTAAATTCTTCAGTCAGCATTGGAATGACTTCGAATAAGTCACCGACGATGCCATAATCCGCCACTTTGAATATGTTCGCCTCAGGATCTTTATTGATCGCAACGATGATTTTCGAGTTGGACATACCTGCTAAATGTTGAATTGCGCCAGAAATACCAGCAGCGATATATAAGTCAGGTGTTACCACTTTCCCTGTTTGTCCAATTTGAAGAGAATAATCACAGTAGTCAGCGTCACATGCACCACGTGATGCGCCAACAGCGCCGCCTAATACGTTTGCTAATTCTTTCAATGGGTTAAATCCATCTTCGCTCTTCACTCCACGACCACCAGCGATTACAACTTTCGCTTCTGATAAGTCGACACCTTCAGATGATTTACGAACGACTTCTTTAATGATTGTCCGAAGGTTTGTAATTTCAACTGCTACAGATGAAATATCTCCTGAACGAGTTGTATCTATCTCCAATGGAGCAATGTTATTAGGACGAATCGTTACAAAGACAATTCCATCTTTGATTTTCACTTTCTCAAACGCTTTACCAGAGAAGATTGGGCGAACGAATACTGCTCCGTCCCCTTCACCTTCGATGTCTGTAACGTCAGAGATTAACCCTGACTGCAATTTGCTGGCAATTTTAGGAGACAAATCTTTTCCTAACGCCGTGTGTCCAAAGACAAGTGCATCTGGACTTTCATTTTCGATAACAGCCATGAATGCTTGGCTGAAGCCATCAGATGTATATGATTTCAAATGTGGATGTTCTACAGTTACCACACGGTCTGCTCCATAATGAACCATTTCATTCCCAAGTGACTGTACTGAATCTCCAATTAGGACTGCTACAACTTCTCCGCTTCCTGCAATATTCTTGGCAGCTGCGATTGCTTCAAAAGATACATTTCGTAAAGTACCTTCACGTGCTTCACCTAATACGATAACTTTTTTTGTCATGATGTGTTTCCCTCCAGTTACAAATCCTCAGATTCGATTAAATGACTTTTGCTTCTGTGCGAAGTAATTGCACCAATTCTTCTACTTGGTTTGAAAGATCGCCTTGCAATACACGACCCGCTTCTTTTTTAGGTGGCAAATAGATTTCGATTGTCTCCGTTTTTGCTTCAACATCATCTTCATCGATATCTAAATCATCCAGTTCAACTTCTGCAAGCGGTTTCTTTTTGGCTTTCATGATCCCAGGTAAAGAAGGATAACGTGGTTCATTCAAGCCCTGTTGAGCAGTAACCAATAGTGGTAATGACGTTTCAAGTACTTCAGAATCGCCTTCCACATCACGGACGATGCTAACTTGTGATCCGTTAATTTCCAATTTTGTAATCGTCGTTACATAGTTAATGTCCAGTAAGTCCGCAACGCGTGGTCCAACTTGTCCAGATCCACCATCGATGGCAACATTACCAGCCAGGATTAAGTCAGGGTTTTTATCTTTCAAGTAATCTGCCAATATTTGAGCAGCTGTGAATTGGTCCATTTCATCCAAATCATCTTCTGTGTTTATCAATACCGCCTTGTCAGCGCCCATTGCAAGAGCTGTACGAAGTTGCTTTTCAGCTTCTTCCCCACCGATTGTCAAAACAGTCACTTCACCGCCGTGTGCATCGCGAACTTGAATTGCTTCTTCAATTGCATACTCATCATAAGGGTTAATGATGAATTCAGCACCGTCTTCTTGAATTTTGCCACCAGAAACGACAATTTTTTCTTCCGTATCAAATGTACGTTTTACCAACACATAAATATTCATGTTGTAGACCTCCCAATTGTTGTCTTATTTTCCTTTGAAAGATGGTTCACGTTTTTCTATGAAAGCAGATATTCCTTCTTTTGCGTCTTCTGATACGAAAACAGTTCCAAAGGATTGTGCCTCAGCTGTTACACCTTCATCATAAGCGGAAGTTTTTGCAAATTGCAACATCGCAATTGCAGCTTTCATTGCAACTGGACTCTTCTTCGCTATTTTAGTAGCAAGTTCCATAGTTTTGCTTACCAATTCGTCTTCTGCATAAGCACGGTTTGCCAACCCCCATTGAACCGCTTCCACACCACTCATCGGCTCACTTGTCAGCAACATTTCAGCCGCTTTAGGCATGCCAACCAAACGAGGCAAGCGTTGAGTACCTGCAAAACCTGGAATCAATCCTAATTGTAATTCAGGCAATCCTAGCTTAGCATTCTCTGAAACGATTCGTATATGACAACTCATTGCGAGTTCAAGTCCCCCACCTAGTGCTGCTCCATGGATTGAAGCAATGACGGGTTTCGGGAATCTCTCAAGTCGTTCAAAGATTTCCTGTCCGCTAGCAGACAATTGCGAAAATTCTTCGCCAGTTTGAATTTGTGTGAATTCTTTGATGTCTGCTCCGGCTGAGAAGAAACGACCTTCTCCGTGCAAGACTATGACGCGAACGCTATCATCATGTTCAACCGTGCTCAACAATTCATTCACTTCGAGAATAAGTGCGCGTGATAATGCATTGGCTGGTGGTCGATTGATCGTTACTTTCGCAACATGATTTTCTATTGTCCAACTTAAAAACTCCATTCACGTCCATCCCTTCCCTTATGCTTTCATACCGCCTAGTAATAATTTATGAACTTTCGGTGCTAATTTCATCAAATCATACTTCTGTTCATTCATTACCCAAGTAGTAATCGTCTCATCAATTGTACCAAATACCATGTGTCTAGCAAGACGAATTTCTAAATTTTCTTCAAATTCGCCATTTTCTATTCCTTCAATCAAGATGTCATCCAGCAAAATTAAGTATTCCTTCAACACATCATTGATTTTTAAACGTATTTCTTTATTGGATTGTCTGAGTTCTAATTGAGTTACAATCGCTAAATGGTGATTTGTTGCTAATACACGAAAATGATTTTCTACCATTTTCAATAATTTTTCCGATGCTGGTATGCTGTCGTTTATTATGTCTCTTAGATTTTCAACAAATAAAGACATCTTGTCCTCGAAGACGGATATTAAAATGTCCTCTTTGTTTTTAAAATAAAGGTAGATGGTTCCATCTGCGACGCCAGCTTGTTTAGCAATTTTAGAAACTTGGGCTTGATGATATCCGTTTTCTGCAATCACCACAACGGCTGCGTCTATTATTTGTTTATACTTCGGTTTTTCACGTTTAATAGATATCACCACCAAAAAAAGAATTTATGAATGAGTGTTCATTCATAAATTCATATTAGACTGCAATATTATTATTGTCAAGAATTGTTACGAAGTTGCACTGGCTTCCTTATATTTCTCTTTTTCTTCCTCTATCAACGTTCGGCGAAGTATTTTGCCGACTGCGGTTTTGGGTAACTCTTTCCTAAACTCATAGACTCTCGGAACTTTATATGACGCTAGATGTTCTCGACAAAATGCATTCAAGTCTTCCTCCGAGATATTCTCTCCTTCTTTTAGAACGATATATGCTTTAACGGTTTCCCCTCGGTACTCGTCTGGTATACCTGCGGCTACGCATTCCTGGATGGCTGGATGTTCATAAAGTACTTCTTCAATTTCACGCGGATAAATATTATATCCTCCCGCAATGATCATATCTTTCTTGCGATCTACTACGAAAAAGTAACCTTTCTCATCCATATAGCCTAAATCCCCAGTCAACAACCAGCCGTCACGCATCGTATTTGCGGTTTCTTCAGGTCGTTCCCAATAACCTTTCATGATTTGAGGACCTCGAACACAAATTTCCCCAATCTCTCCTACAGGCAATGGCACCGTCGAATCTACTTGGAATATAGCTGCTTCAGTATCTGGCCAAGGCACACCAACCGAACCTTTAATACGATCTTTAGCCCAGACAAAATTCGCATGCGTTACAGGCGAAGATTCGGTTAAACCGTATCCTTCAACTAGCTTACCTCCAGTTACTCGTTCGAATTTTTCCTGTACTTCCAGCGGTAATGGAGCAGAACCGCTCAAACAAGCCTCAATCGACGACAAATCATATTTTGCAATATCTGGATGGTTTAATAACCCAATATAGATTGTTGGAGCCCCAGGGAATAGAGTCGGCTTTTGTTTATCAATTGTTTTCAACGCTGATTCAACGTCAAACTTAGGCAATAGAACCATTCGATTTCCAAGCATGACCGATAAAATCAGGACGGTCGTCATCCCGTAAACATGGAAAAAAGGAAGAATCCCCAAAATCGTTCCTTTCCCTTTTTCACTACGATAAAGCCAGGCATCACACATGGTGGCATTTGAAATCAAATTTTTATGGGACAACATGACCCCTTTTGGGAATCCAGTTGTTCCGCCTGTATATTGTAAAATGGCAACATCTTCTTCAAAATCAAACGGGATATCAATTTTTTCAACTTTACCGGTCTTCATCACTTCAGGAAACAAATGATTCATCCCACTATGCTCGACCTTGACTGTGAAACCATATTGTTTCTTTTGTATGAAAGGATAGACCAAATTCTTTGGAAATGGAAGATAATCTTTGATACCCGTAATGATGATATTTTCCAAACCTGTCTCTTTGACGACTTTCGAGATGCGCGGGAACAAAATATCAAGCGACAGGATGGCTTTTGCACCAGAATCTTTCATTTGATATTCAATTTCCCGTTCAGTATAAAGTGGATTCGTTTGGACAACAATCGCGCCAGCATACAAAATCCCGTAATAACCAATCACATTTTGCGGGCAATTCGGCAACATGATTGCTACCCGGTCACCTCTGCGAATCCCAAGTGAGCGCAAGTAATTGGCAAACTTCAATGAAGATTCATAGAGTTCACGGTATGTGATGTCTTTCCCAAGAAAATGAATCGCGATTTTATCCGGATAGTTTTGATATGCTCGAGTTAAATACTCTTGAACCGGAATCGACTCGTATTTCAGCGTGTGAGGTATTTCAGACGGGTATTGAGCAAGCCATGGTTTTGCTGTCATTTTCGTTCCCCCTTTTATAATCGTTAGAATATTCTTATTCTTCATTATAAAGAAAGATGAATGCGCTTACAATTAGAAACAAAAAAACATGGGACATTTATCACATCCCACGCTCCATTATTGCAAATACAAATATACAATGCCGACTATAATAAAACCGACACAAACAGCCAATAACACTTTTGCTAGGTTTTCCAACGTAATCCGCTCCTAAGAAATACTTGCTCCAATGACAAATGATAATCCAACTGAAATGGATAGTGAAATAAAACCTACCGAACGATTGTCATTCTCAATTTCTTTATCAATCTTGAATTTCGGTGTTAAAAATTCAAATAGGAAATATGCGACAATCAGTAGTACGAAACCAAATATCCCCCACCCGATCATTTCCGGAAGTGAATTATGCTTCTCAATGGAGTAACGAAAAATATTAGCCACTCCAAAGATTTTTCCACCTGTTGCCATTGCGACTGCTATATTTCCTTTTTGAATCTCTTCCCAGTTTTTATATGTCGTAACGATTTCAAATAGCACCATCGTCAAAATTATACACAAAACCACAACACTGAAATATCCTGCCGATTCCACTAAGGGGTTATCCCAAAAAACCATGTTTAACATATGCGTGCTCCTTCAAACGTTTCTACCTTGTACGAGTGAAACGGTTTAAGGTTTCATTTTTATTTTAATTTTTATTTTAATTCCACAACAGTTACGCCGTGACCGCCTTCGCTTGCTTCACCGAAGCGGTAGTTTTTCACACGGGAATGATTTTTCAAGAATTGTTGAATTCCTTGTCTCAACGCACCGGTTCCTTTGCCATGAATAATCGACACTTGATGATAATTTGAAAGCACCGCATCATCGATGTATTTTTCCGCACGCATTACGGCGTCTTCGTAACGTTCTCCACGAAGATCCAGTTCAAGTTTGACGTACGTATCTCGACCCTTTACATTGGTCATCGCAACCGTTTGTTTTTGTTTTTCGGGTTTCATATATTCCAAATCAGATTCATGTACTTTCATTTTCAGAATCCCGATTTGGACGCTCCACTCAGAATTCGAAACTTTATCAAGCAATGTACCTTTTTGACCGTAGCTCAAGACTTTTACTTCGTCTCCCTGCTTCAATGTCATTTGGCGTTCTTTCACTTGCTTTTGTTTTTTTAGCACCTTATTTTCGGGAGCGGCTTTTTCCAGACGTTTACGGGCCTCAATTATTTCATGATCTTTCACCATGTGCTGAGCATTTTTTTGCATTTTTTTCAGCTCACTGATAATGCCTTCCGCTTCTCTCTTCGCTTCTTCCACAATTTTGCGTGCTTTATCCTTTGCTTTTTGTTCAAGCGTCTCTTTTTGCTCGTCCAGTTTTTGCAATTGACTAGATAGGTCTTCCCTAATCTTTTCCGATTCCACACGTAATGCACTTGCCTGTTCCGCATCCATTTCCGATTGCTTACGACTTACTTCAAGTGAGGCAATCATGGATTCCACTTCGTGGCGATCCGTTCCAGTGAATGATTGCGCATGCTTAATGATATGTTGAGGCAAGCCAAGGCGTTTTGATATTTCAAAGGCATTGCTTCGCCCAGGAACTCCTATCAATAACCTATACGTTGGACTTAATGTCTCCACATCAAATTCAACGCTCGCATTTGCCACACCAGGTCGATTATAGCCGTATGCTTTCAACTCAGGGTAGTGAGTTGTTGCCATTACACGTGCGCCTCGACCGTGAACTTCATCCAGCAGCGATATGGCGAGTGCAGCACCTTCCTGCGGATCTGTTCCTGCTCCCAGCTCATCGAACAGCACAAGACTTCGCTCATCGAACTTCGAAAGAATATTAACAATGTTTACCATATGAGAAGAGAACGTACTCAAACTTTGCTCAATCGATTGTTCATCTCCGATATCTGCAAAAATTTGATCGAACACCGTGATTTCAGAGCCATCTAATGCTGGAATAGGTAGGCCAGCTTGTCCCATTAACGTACATAAGCCTACTGTTTTTAGTGTAACTGTCTTACCGCCTGTATTTGGTCCGGTTATCACAATAGCTGTGATATCATCACCAAACTCAATGGTATTGGCTACTGCTTCTTCAATATTCAACAAAGGATGTCGGGCTTTCACTAAGCGAATGACGCCATTATCGTTCACGACCGGTTTCGTACATTTGTTGGCTTGACCGTACTTGGCCTTTGCTAATATGACATCGATTTCACCTAATATCTGAACGAGAATAAATATGTCATGGGCAACTGCTTGCACTTCGAGTGATAACGCAATCAAAATTCGTTCGATTTCTTCTTGTTCTTTCATTTTCAACCGACGAATTTCATTGTTCGCTTGCACAACCGCATCGGGCTCGATAAATAATGTTTGTCCCGAAGAAGACTGGTCGTGGACAATGCCGCCATAGTTTCCACGGTACTCCTGCTTGACGGGGATGACAAAACGATCATTACGAATGGTAATGATTGAATCTGACAACATTTTCGAAGCATTTTTCCCGCGTGTATAACTTTCAAGTTTTTCACGTACCCGACTTTCCTGTGCGCGCAATTGCTGGCGTATGCTACGTAATTGGGTGCTAGCACTATCGAGCACCACCCCATTGTCATCAATGCAAGCGATGATTTCATGTTCGAGTGCCGTCAAAATGGGCAGCGCTTGCTTCCGTTCCATAAAATATGGAATCCGAATGTCTTCCGCTTCATCCACTGTTTCAAAAAACTGACGTAAAATTCGGCTTGCACGTATGGTGCTTGCTACTTCCATCAGCTCGGTCGGACTTAACATACCGCCTATCTGTGCACGCTTGGCATGACCACGCACATCAAAAATACCTCCCATTGGGACATTTCCCCGCACGCGTAGTACTGACAAACCTTCATCCATTTCATCCAGGAGACGCACAACTTCTTCGAACACAACGGAAGGTTCTAGTTTATCTAAATGAGCACGACCGAGTGATGATGTGCAAAAGATCGCGACCTGTTCTCTGACTTTATCAAATTCAAGTGTTTTCAATGCGCGTTTGGCGATCATCCAAAACACCTCCAATCATTTTAGTAAATAATTTTTCAGTTTCTCGTATGTCCACGTATTGACGATTAGGTCTTGTTTCAACCATGCTTTTTGGGCGTATTTCACACCGATATCCATAAACTGTAACTGGTCAATGCTGTGGGCATCTGTATTAATGGCGATTGGGACATTTAACTTTTGTGCTTCTATCAAATATTCGGTAGCTAAATCCAGTCGATATGGATTCGCATTTAATTCAAGGATTTTGCCGTATTCAGCTGCCCATTTGATTAATTGCAACACATCCGGATCATAACCATTCCGTTCTCCAATTATACGGCCAGTTGGATGCGCAATCATATCGACATGCGGATTTTTCATGGCATTCAATAACCGCTCCATAATTTTTTCCTGGGACTGGCTGAAGCTTGAATGGATTGACGCGATAACAAAATCCAATTCCGCTAATAATTCATCCTCGAAGTCCAATGAACCATCGGGTAAAATATCCATTTCGGTGCCTGCTAGAATGTGTATAGTTGGATACGACTGTTGTATTTTACGAATTTCTTCGATTTGTTGACGTAATCGTTCCTCTGACAGCCCGTTTGCTACGCGTAAGTAATAAGAATGATCCGTAATCGCCATATGTGTATATCCCTTATCCATACATGCTTGTACCATCTCAGTCAACGAATGGGCACCATCTGACCATGTGGTATGCATGTGCAAATCGGATTTAATTGTATCAATTTGAATGAGAGTAGTTAGCTCATCTTGACGATTAAATTCCCGTGAGTCTTCTCGCACTGCCGGCGGGAAATAAGGTAGTCCAAAATGAGCGAAAAAATCCTCTTCCGACTTAAATGTGAGATTCGAGCCATCTTCCTGCTCCACCCCATATTCACTGATTTTCTTCCCTTGTTCTTTGGCAATTTGACGAAGTTTAACATTATGATCTTTTGAACCTGTGAAATGGTGAAGCGCTGTTGTATATGCCTCTGGTTCCACCAAACGAAAATCGATATCGATATACTCTTCAAAATCAATCGTCACTGAAACCTTTGTATCCCCGGCAGCTATCGTTTCTGTTACAGGCAATTGAGCTAAAAGTGCTGCTCTGACTTCAGCTGCATTTGTTGTCGCAATAATAAAATCGAGATCTTTACTTGTTTCTTTTACGCGTCGGAAACTTCCTGCTACCGAGAATTTTTCAATTTGTTTGATTCCGGCCAATACTTCTTCTATCAATCGTACGGCTTTTTCTAAACGCCAGATTGGCAGACGGTCCGGTCTCGTTTCAAATTGATCCAGTTCTTTTACGATTTTTTCTTCCGTTTTCGCACCAAACCCTGCCAATGCTCGGACTTTCCCTTCCATACATGCTTCTTTCAACGTTTCTGCGGAATCAATTCCGAGTTCTTGGTACAGCTTAGCTATCTTCTTCCCACCAAGGCCTGGAAGCTTCAACAAAGGTAGAAGTCCGCTTGGTACAGCCTCTTCCAATTCTCGCAATACCGAAGATTTTCCCGTTTCGATTAATTCATTAATAACGGAAGCCGTCCCTTTTCCGATGCCTTTCAGTTTTGTCACATCGTCCATTTCGGCAAGACTTCTTGCATCCAGTTCAAGGGCTTGTGCCGCTTTGCGAAAAGCAGATACTTTAAAAGAATTTTCTCCTTTTAATTCCATATATAACGCTATTTTTTCCAACGTCTTAATAATAATTTTTTTGTTCATGAAAAAACCTCCACTCTTTTAGAAAACACAGCTGTTAACCACAATGGGATAGGCTGATGTCTTTTTTTTTATGCTGCTATAGGAATTTCGAGTTTTTCTTATCAGAGAAAAAAACTTCTCTCGAGTAGAGAGAAGTCATTATTCAGTATAAATATACCACCATTTTTTAACCGTTTCCGATAAGACTGGTGTGTTTTCTAACATGGAACTGGCAATACTGGAGTTTTCAATTAGTCCTTGGAATGGTTCCATTGGCAACAGTGCGATGACATAGAGAAAAATGAACAAGACTATGTAAAATTCGATAAACCCTAAAACTGCACCAATAATTTTACTGATAAAACCAAGCACTGGCAAATAAGACAGGAAGTCAAACATGGAAGCTACGAGCTGCAACGCAAATTTAACGACAAAAAAGATAAGTGCAAATGCAATTAGTTGGTAAAATGTTTGGTCTAAATCAAGTCGATCAATCGCCAATGTAAGACTTGAATTTGAGCCGACCGTTGGGTACGGAATCCATAACACAAATCTCTCGGCTAGTGGTTTATAATAGGTGTAGGCAACGATGAGTGCAATAATAAATCCAGTCATATGAATCAATTGGACAATTAGTCCTCTCTTGGCACCTACAAATATACCTGTTATTAGTAATAGTAAAATAATAATATCTAACATTTGTTCAGCCCTTTAACCTTTTGATTTCTTCTTCTAGTTGTTCCATCTGTTCTTTTAATTTAACATGATCATTCACGGTGTTGACTGCTGTAAGAACAGCCAATTTCGCACTATCTAATGAGGGATTGAGCGAATGTATCTCTCGCATTTTATCGTCAACCATCGAGGCAACGAGACGCATATGACCGCTCGATTCCGATCCGACCATTTTATATGTTTGTCCGTATATATCTACTGAAATACGAATTTTATGTTGCTCTGACAAAGCCGACCCCCCTCATCAAAATACTAATATGTATCATACCATGAAATGGATACCCGTGTGAATAAGGAGCCAAAGAAAGGAACGTGTTCATGTCTAACGAAGTCATTCAATTATCCTCAGCACAAATAAAAGAAGTGGTTTCACATTATGGGAATCAACGGATTGAGCGAAACGCACCAGGTGTCGTTTTTGCGGCGAAGCTTCAAGATACATCCATAACCGCATATAAATCCGGGAAAGTATTGTTTCAAGGAGGCGGTGCAACGCGGGAAGCCATGCGCTGGGGGACTGCACAGGAAAAAACGGGAACAAAAGTAAATGCCACAAAAGGAGATACGTTACCTGAAGCCTTCGCCCTAAAATCTGTCCTTGGCTCAGACGAGACTGGGAAAGGTGATTTTTTTGGACCGATGACAGTTGCCGCTTGTTTTGTACCTGCCGATAAAATTGACCTCATCCAATTCCTTGGCGTCAAGGACTCCAAGATGCTAACAGATGATCTTATGAGGAAAATGGCGCCCGATTTAAAGCACTCTCTGACCTATAGCATTCTTGTACTTGGAAATGAAAAATACAATACGGTCCAGGCTAAAGGATGGTCGCAAGGGAAAATTACTGCCTTGTTACATAATCAAGCACTCAAACATGTGCTTACTAAAATAGACCCAACAAAACCTGATTACATCCTAATCGATCAGTTTGCAGAACGCGGGATTTACTTTAACCACATTAAAACTGAAAAAGAAATCATCCGTGAAAATGTTCTCTTTTCAACAAAAGCAGAACAACTTCATGTCTCAGTTGCAGCCGCTTCCATACTAGCACGCGTGGCTTTTTTGGAAGAAATGGATAAACTCAGCCAAAAAGCAGGTGTCACGATTCCAAAGGGAGCTGGTCCAAAAGTGGATGAGGTTGCCGCAAAAATTTTATTGGCTAAAGGGGAAGACTTTTTAACGTCGATTACAAAAAAACATTTTGCCAATACAGGTAAAGCGATGACGATTGCACGTAAGAAAAAAAATTACTGACACAAAAGGAAAAGGCTGTGTCCATTCACATATGGTGAACGGATACAGCCTTTTTATTATCCTCGTAGTTGTGCGTTTCCTTGCTCTTGTAGAGCTTTCAACACTTTCGAATGCGCCTTCACTACTTCTTCATCAGTTAACGTACGTTCAGGATTTTCATACATAAGTGAGAATGCAACCGATTTTTGTCCCGGTTCCATTTTATCTCCTTCATATAAATCAAAGATGCGTACATCTTTCAATAACTTGCCGCCTGCACTGCGAATGATTTTCTCCAATTCGCCAGCAGCTTGCGTGCGTTCAACCACTAACGCAATATCACGTGAAATCGATGGGAAACGAGGAACTGGTGTGTAAACCAATGGTTCCAAAGAGAAATTTAGCAAATTCGCCAAATTAAGCTCCATCACATAGGTTTCTTTTAAATCACGTTTCTTTTGCTCTGTTGGATGTAGTTGACCAACAATCCCGACTAATCTGTCAGCAAGTTTAATCACTGCAGTCCGTCCAGGATGCAAACCATCCACTTGTGTTTGCTCAAACGTCACAAATTTGCTTAATCCAAGTTTCGCAACCAGGCCTTCGATAATTCCTTTCAACACAAAGAAGTCGACCGTTTTGCGTTCACCTTGCCAACTATGGTCCAGCCATTTCCCTGTCATCACTGCCGCAACATGTTCTTCTTCATGAGGAAGTCCTTCAGCCGTCTCTCCCAAAAAGACAGATCCAGTCTCAAATAAAGTTACGGTTTCAGCTTTACGCGCAACGTTATAAGTTGCCGCTTCCAATAAATGAGGAATCAATGATTGGCGAAGCGTACTGCGTTCCTCGCTCATCGGCATCAGCAATTCAGTCACTGGTGCCGTTTCCAACGCAAAGCTTTGTGCGTACTCTTTTGATGTCAATGAATACGTGATTGCTTGGTGCAAGCCTGCACCTTCCAAGTAATTGCGTACAATTCGACGCTGTGCTTGATATGGCGTCAAGCCACCTTGCGTCGTTTCGCCAACAGGCAATGTCATCGGAATATCATCATAGCCATAAATACGTGCAATTTCTTCTATGATGTCTTCTTCAATTTGAATGTCTTGACGACGTGTCGGCGCATTGATGTAAAGCAGTCCATTGGCTGCTTCGAAATCAAATTTCAAACGAGTTAAGATTGACGTCATTTCTTCCAGTGAAATTTTCATCCCTAAGCGATTGTTAATGAAATCAGGTGAAATCACTACTTCTTTTTGCGATTTATCGAGTTCATCCACTTTTACGCTACCTTGTAGAACTTCTCCACCTGCAAGTTCAGCAATCAATTGTGCCGCACGCTCTGCAGCTGCTTCCACACGATTTGGATCCACGCCTTTTTCAAAACGAGAACTTGCATCACTGCGTAAGTTATGGTCTTTAGAAGTTTGACGAACAGAAGCTGGGTTGAAATAAGCTGACTCAATGACAACTGCAGTTGTACCTTCATGAACTTCTGAATTCGCACCACCCATGACGCCTGCAATTGCCATTGCATCCTGACCATTCGTGATCACTAACTGATGGGGTTGCAAGTCACGTTCCTGGTCGTCCAATGTCGTGATTTTTTCACCTGCATGTGCTGTACGAACGACGATTTCTCCTGTTTGCAGACGGTCATAGTCAAAAGCATGAAGCGGTTGACCGTATTCCATCAACACATAGTTCGTTACGTCGACTACGTTATTATGAGGACGTACGCCAGCCGCCATCAAACGTTGTTGCAACCATAATGGGGATTCACCAATCGTTACATTTTTGACGACTTTTGCTACGTACATTGGGTTTGCATCCATGTCTTCCACACGTAGTTTTAAGACATTTTCAGCCACTTCACTTGAAGAAGAGTACACGATTTCAGGATATTTCATATCTTTAGAAAGAATCGCTCCTACCTCATATGCAACGCCAAGCATGCTCATGGCATCCGCGCGGTTAGGAGTTAGTCCTAGTTCAAGTACGATATCGTTCAATCCTAATACTTCCAGTGCATCTGCACCTGGTTGTGCATCTTCAGGCAATACATAAATCCCATCCGCATACGCTTTTGGTACAAGTTTTCCTTCAATCGCAAGTTCTTGTAGTGAACAAATCATGCCGTTCGATTCTTCGCCACGAAGCTTCGCTTTCTTGATTTTGATGCCACCAGGTAATACCGCTCCTGGACGCGCCACGATTACTTTTTGACCAGCAGCCACGTTTGGTGCGCCACAAATGATTTGTGTCACTTCTTCCCCAACGTCCACTTGGCAAATTGCCAACTTGTCTGCTTCAGGATGTTTTACACGCTCAAGGACGTGTCCTACCACGACGTTTGTCATCCCGTATGAACGATCGATAACTGCATCTACTTCGATGCCTGATCGCGTAATCATTTCTGCAAGGTCAGCCGGAGCCACCCCTTTTGTATCTATATAATCTGCCAACCATTTCGTTGAAACGAGCATGTGATCTCCTCCTTACACTTCAGTCCGGTGGAATTGCGAAACGAATCGCACGTCATTTGTATAGAAATGACGAATGTCTTCCACTCCATATTTCAACATCGCAATGCGTTCCGGTCCCATACCAAATGCAAATCCAGACAGTTTCTTCGAATCATAGCCTGCCATTTCCAATACATTCGGGTGCACCATACCGGCACCTAAAATTTCAATCCAGCCCGTTTTCTTACATACGTTACAGCCACTGCCACCACATTTGAAACAAGAAATATCCATTTCAACTGAGGGCTCAGTGAACGGGAAGAAACTTGGGCGCAATCTAATTTCACGATCGTCACCGAACATCTTCTTCGCAAAGATTGAAAGTGTTCCTTTCAAATCACTCATGCGAATGTTCTCGCCGATAACAAGTCCTTCAATTTGCGTGAATTGATGTGAATGTGTCGCATCATCGCTATCACGTCGGTACACTTTACCAGGACAAATGATTTTGATTGGTTCGCCACCCTTTGCCTCCATTGTGCGTGCTTGCACTGGTGATGTATGTGTGCGTAACAAAATATCTTCTGAAATGTAGAATGAATCCTGCATATCACGTGCTGGATGCCCTTTTGGCAAGTTTAATGCTTCAAAATTGTAATAATCTTTTTCCACTTCAGGACCTTCTGCAATTTGATAACCCATGCTGATGAATAAGTCTTCGATTTCTTCTATCACGCGTGTCAGTGGATGATGATTTCCTGTTTTCACAGGACGACCCGGTAATGTCACGTCGATCGATTCATTTGCAAGTTGCTGTTGAATCGCAGCTTCTTCCAATAAGACTTGACGCTCGTCCAGTACTGCCGTTACTTCTTCACGTACTACGTTGACAAGTGCCCCCATTTTCGGACGTTCTTCAGCAGGAAGTTTCCCCATACCTTTTAACAAATCCGTAATTGGACCTTTCTTGCCTAGGTAGGCAACTCGGACATCTTGTAGTTCTTTCACAGTTGAAGCGGCTTGAATTTGATCCATCGCTTCTTGTTTCAATTGTTGTAATTGTGCTTCCATGAGTACATCCTCCTTCCAAAAAATAAAAAAACCCCGCCCCTATAAAAGGGACGAGGAACTATTTCGCGGTACCACCCTGATTACTACGCTGAATTTCCAGACGTAATCACTTCATTGAATTAACGGCTCTTCACCGGCACAT
>Ga0209013_10001131_pt1 | contig 24597 bp, 29 predicted proteins | sample Cruoilmetagenom2_FD_187291 | JGI IMG/M metagenome (GOLD analysis project Ga0209013, IMG submission 187291) | Oil polluted marine microbial communities from Coal Oil Point, Santa Barbara, California, USA - Sample 2 (SPAdes) (version 2) | ecosystem: Environmental > Aquatic > Marine > Oil seeps ... | reverse complement strand
TGGGGAACGTCGCAACCGATGATCCTGAAGGGCAGGAGGTATTCGAAGCGATTTGTGAGTGCGCGGAAGAGCGGATCCACGTACTCTCGGTGCAGGACTCGGCTCTGGTGAATGCGTTGCAGCGGTGCGCCACTGTCGTCCTGCAAAAATCAATTAGCGAAGGCTTTGGCCTGACCGTTGCCGAGGCGATGTGGAAAGGCACACCAGTAATTGGCGGCAGGGTCGGTGGCATTAGGCGCCAGATTGAGGATGGTGAGACAGGCTTTTTGGTCGACAATGTAGAAGAGGCGGCCGAGCGGATTGTGCAGGTGGTGAGCGACGAGAATCTGCGCCGACGAGTGGGCCATCGTGCGAGGGAAAGCGTGCGGCAACGGTTTCTTATGACGAGGCTGATGGAAGATTGGCTCGATCTTTTCGCGTCCTTTGAAGCCAATTTCCAACTCAAGGGGGCGAGTAGCGCTTGACTCTACAGAAGGCAAAGCGCGGCCTGACTTACCAGTAAAGGCCATGTCAGTCGGTATCGATGAGCGAGTTACGACAAGACCCGATGACGGGGAACTGGGCGATCATCGCACCGGATCGCGCGCGGCGCCCTGACCAGATGCACGTTGCGCCGACGATCCCCACCCGCCTGCCGCGGTTCGAGGAAAGCTGCCCGTTTTGCCCTGGAAATGAAGAACTCCTGCCCGGGATCGTGGTCGAGACTCCGTCAGATAGCCCGCCCGGATGGTCGGTCCGCGTGGTCCCCAATAAGTTTCCTGCGCTCACACCCGATGCCGCACCGGAAAGATCCATGTCCGCACGCCGCAAGACGTTGCCAGGCTATGGGGCGCACGAGGTAGTGATCGAAAGTCCGCATCACGATGCGATTTTTTCATCAATGGAAGATGAAGAGATCTCAGTGGTGGTCACCAACTATAATCAGCGCGTTGCTGCGCTTTCTCGCCTGAGCAACATCAAGACGGTCGTGCTGTTCCGCAACCATGGATCAGCGAGCGGCGCCTCGCTCGTCCATCCCCACGCGCAAGTGATTGCACTGCCGCTGGTGACGCCGAGGCTTCGAGACATATTGGAATGGGCGAACAGGCAGGGTCGAATAACGGGCCGGTGCCCGATCTGCGCCGAGCTTAAGCGCCTAATAGAATGCGGCGAGTGCATCGTGGAGGAAACGCAATACTTTCTGGTTTTTGTGCCGTTCGCTGCTGAGCGTCCGTTCGAGCAGTGGCTGGTGCCGAAGCGGCATCATGCGTCGTTTGCCGATACGGCCGGAGATGAGCTGGATGATCTTGCCAAATTGCTACGCCGAGCGCTTCGGCGCCTCAGATTGGTCCATAAAGATCCGCCTTACAGCTTCGTCATTGAGGCCGGCGGACTCGCGGAAAAACAGAATCCGTACCTTCATTGGCGTCTACGTATCGTACCGAAGCTTGTCACTTGGGCCGGATTCGAGATCGGCGCTGGCATGGCGATCAACCCCTCGCAGCCTGAAAAGGATGCAGAGATGCTGCGCGCTGCTAGAGCGCCAAAGGATCTTCGTTAACGGTTACAGTGGCTCGCTGTGATGCATGACGAGGCCAAAGCGTGGTCTTAAGAAAATCTCGTCTTGCCCGATGATTGATAATGCACGTCAACCTTTGATGCAGATCAGCGGTCGCAGCCGGGCAACGCGCCGCGCTAGGCCCGCATGCTCTGCCGCGGCAACCACCACTCCCACGTCCTTATAGGCGCCTGGCGCCTCCTCTGCGACGCCACGATTGGATGGGCTGCGGACTAGGATGCCTTGTGCTGCAAGATCATCTAGGATCATGCGCCCGCTCCAGCGTTTCAACGCAGCATGGCGGGACATTGCGCGGCCGGCACCATGACACGCCGAGGAGAAGGCCTTTTCCTCGCTACTCGCAATGCCTGCGAGAATATAGGAGCTGGTTCCCATGCTTCCGCCGATGAGAACGGGCTGCCCGATGGACCGCAGGACCTTTGGCAAGCTCGGGTGCCCTGGGCCGAAAGCGCGGGTTGCGCCTTTGCGATGCACGAAGAGCTCGCCTGGCTCACCGTTAGCGGAATGCGGCTCAACCTTGCAGGTGTTGTGTGAGACGTCATACAGCAGCTTAAGGTCGCACGCGGGGAAGAAGCGACGAAAGACACGTCGCGCATAATGGCCAAGGATCTCGCGGTTCGCCAGGGCGCAATTGATCCCTGCGCGCATGGCGCCGAGATAGCGCTGCCCGACCTCCGAGTTTATCGGTGCACAAGCCAATTCACGATCCGGAAGCTCGATGCCTTCCGCTTCTGCGCTGAAGACCATCTCTTTCAGAAACTCGGTTCCAATCTGATGTCCGAGACCACGCGAGCCACAGTGTATGGTGACGACAGTCTCTTCCTGCTTGAGGCCAAAGGCCTCAGCGGCTTCTGTGTCATAGATCTCGGTGATCCCTTGGACCTCGAGATAATGATTTCCAGAACCGAGCGTACCCATCTCGCGTCGCTGGCGGTCTTTGGCGCGTTTCGAAACATAGTCAGGATGCGCTCCGGCCATCGCACCGTCTTCTTCGATGCGTTCCAGATCACGCGCCTGGCCCCACCCCTGCTCGACGGCCCAGCTGGCACCTCCCGCCAGCATGGCATCCATTTGATCGGCGTCGAGCGTGATTGACCCCTTGCTTCCAACTCCGGCAGGGATCTGACGAAAGAGCTCGTCAGCAAGTGGCCTTTGCTCGGCGAGAATGGTGGAAACGGTTAGGCCAGTCAGCATTGTGCGCACGCCGCAGGAGATGTCGAACCCGACGCCGCCAGCCGAGATGACACCACCTTCCTCCGGATCGAAAGCCGCAACTCCGCCGATTGGAAAGCCGTAGCCCCAGTGAGCATCGGGCATAGCATAAGACGCACGCACGATGCCGGGCAAAGTCGCAACGTTTGCGGCTTGCTCATAGACCTTCTCATCGATGTCGCAGATCAGGCTTTCGTCGGCATAGATGATCGCTGGCACGCGCATGGCGCCGTGTGGCTCGATGCGCCAAGTCGTCGAGTCTACTCGGGTGAGGCGGGTGAGATCCATGACCCGGCTCCTTTCAAACATCAATAATGCAGGCCGCCGACCAAACGCCATCGGACTTCTTCGCGACATTGAGCGCCGTGTAGGTGGCGCCTTTGGGCTCGCACGCAGGCGCATGCCGCTCGACATCGACCAATTCACCCCACAGCGTGCCTTCGAGCTTTGTCCCTTTTATGCGAACTGAGAAACGTGCAAACAGCATGCCGCGAATGGCCATCTCATAGATGATGGCGTTGAGCCATTCGACGAACAGAAGCTCGATGTCAGGGGCTTCGCACCTCACATCTATCCGCTCGCGTGCGACAATATCCGCCTCAGTCACAACCCGGGTTAGCGCCACGGCGGCCTGCTCGAAGGCCTGCGACGGTGTGGCGCCCCAGCCGCGCACCCCCACATCGGCATCGTGGGGAAATTGTTCTGATCCAGCAGTTGTTGCCGACGCGGCGGACAGCGTCATGCGTGCGTCCTATTTTGCAGGCGTGCTCATATTCGCTAGGCAATGATGCCAGCCGACAGGCTCAAGCTTAGTCCAGAACGAACGAGACCTTTGCGTTGATGCGGTACTTCATGAGCTTGCCGTCCTCGACCGTGGCCTCGAAGTTCTCGATCCAGATCGACTTCACGTTGCGTACACTCTTTGAGGCGCTGCTCACAGCTTGTTGCGCCGCATCCTCCCAGCTCTTGTTTGACTCTGCCAGAACTTCGATGACTTTGAGCATAGACATCCTAACCTCCTGATCGCCGGCTCGCGACATTGCGACCGCCACATATTTCGGTACGAAGCCGCGAGCCGAAGCGCTTTGACCCACATCAATGGGCAAGGTGAGCACAGGCGTTAGCTTGCGTGAGCCCCCATGGGGTTTGAGAGCGGCCCTGTGGACCTTGAGGAGCGCTTCAACAATGGCAGCAGCAGCGCCAAGCAACCCCGGCCAGTGCGGTGCCCGAGCGATAGCGGAAGATGTTAGGCGCATCGTCGGCGACATCGATGATCCCAAGGTGCTCGAAATCCTGGACTTAGAGCCGGCCATCGTAGAGTTGGAAGAGGCGGTTGTCGCAGCGACGGGCGACGTGGACATTCTCGGAAAAGAGGGGCACCAGTTGAGCGCGGTTGCTTACCAGATCGTTGAGATCTTGAAGGCGGGCGAGGAGGAGCCGTCGCGGACGGGCTGATCTCGGCTCAGCATGGTTGCTCGGATCACTTGCCAGCGACGCGTGTTGGTTCTGATCTGAGGCCGCGGCGCGGTCGCCCGGCGACTTGACCGCTCACGGAGGGCGTCTGCTATCTTGGTGCACGGCAGCGCGTAAGACTCCCCCCGATTTAGCTCCGCTAGTCGACCCTCACAAACGGGTAGCGCGCAAGATCCTCGCGCCCCCAGATCGATAGCCCTGCACGATTCCCTACGGTCTCAATATCGATCACATGGTCTGGATCGGCAAAATCAATGCGCCCCGGCCTCCCGATTTCGGCAAGCCTGTCGAGCACCGCCGTGTCCAGCAGCTTCTCCTCCGAAAGCGATCTTAACTGGTCGCCGAGGCCACGCCGGTGGAAGCGAATGTGAAATGTTTCACCGGCCATCCTCTCGGCCCAGCCAAGAATGGCGCTCAGCGCTTTCGTTTCGAACTCTTCCCTCGTCTCGAAGTCGAACGCCACCTGAACGGGTATCAGGCGAGAAATGTCGTTGAAAAGGCTCATGTTATCGCGCACCATTTCGCCTAGCGCCGCCAGGAGCGCACCGACATCGGGGACCTGCATCACCAGGACATTATGGAACTCGGTGGCTTCGACTGTCCCAAATTGTTTCAATCTTTGGCGGGCGTGACGATAGCCGCAGCTATCATTGGCGGTAACGATGACATTCCAATCTTTCATCTTTCTGACCGAAAACGTGCACGCCAAAACGGGCCAATGCACCCCGTGCGGTTGGACCTTGTGGGCCGCCGCCTGCACCATGATAGCATTGAGACATCACTAAGCATCCGCTTTAAGGAGCGGCGGGAAACTTACGGCTCCTGACCCTAGAATGTGTGCAACTGTCGTTAGAAGGGAACTTTTGGCCGCGATAGTGCCTCTCTGGATCATGTGAGCGAGGGCCGATCAATTGTGCACGACGACGTCTCGATGATGGAGGACCGTCGGCTAACCCTAGCGGCTAAGGTCGAGTTCCTCAGCCGACCGTCGGCATACCCAGAGCCGGTCTGCGAGGTGAGCCGCCGCGAGACCCACATGTCCTGGGTCTTCTTGGCCGGAGACAAGGTCTTCAAACTCAAGAAACCAGTCCGGTTCGCCTATCTCGATTTCTCCTCGCTCGCGCGGCGCGAGGCGATGTGCCGGGCTGAACTGCAACTGAACCGGCGGCTCGCACGGGATGTTTATCTTGACGTCGTGCCGCTGGTCCTTTCTGCGCAAGGCCTCTCGATCGGCGGTCCGGGCGAGGTCGTCGATTGGCTCGTCGTCATGCGCCGCCTTGAAGAGCATTGGGCGCTCGATCGCGCAATCGAGGAGGGCAGAGTCAAATCCTCCCAACTCGATCGGCTGGTGACAACGCTCGGCAAATTCTACCGGCATGCTGCGCGCCCCTACTTGTCGTCTGTTGCACAGCTGAACGAATGGCATCACAATATCTCCCGCGATTGTCGCCTCTTGCTCGATCGGCGCCTCGATCTGCCAGCAGGGCTCGTCAGAACTATTGGACGTGTCCAGCACTGCTTTCTGGACAAGCGCGCTGGGAGCCTGATCGAGCGTGTCCGCGACCGGCGCATTGTGGACGGACATGGCGATCTACGCCCGGAGCACATCTGGCTCACCGACGGGATTAAGATTATCGATTGCTTGGAATTCAACCCTCGCTATCGGATGGTCGATCCTTTCGATGAGATCGCCTACCTCAGCCTCGAATGCGAACGGCTCGGCGCCGCCTGGATTGGAGATTATGTCCGGCGGGGCGTCTCACGCGCGCTCCATGACGATCCCAAGCCTGAACTGTTCCTCTTCTATCGCTGCCATCGGGCCGCGCTGCGCGCGCGTCTTGCCATCGCGCACGTCTTGGAGCCGAACCCGCGAACGCCGGAGAAATGGCGGCAGCGCACTCATGATTACTTGAGGATCGCAGCAAGGGATGCGGTGCGTCTTCAGCGACTTCTCAAAACACCAAAAGCTCGGTGAGCGGGTGCCCTTCGTGGAGGCGCGCGATCGCCTCAGCAAAAAGCGGCGCAGAAGGGAGAATATCGAGCTTATCGCGCGTCGCACCGGCGGGAAGCCGAAAGGGGGGGACCGTATCGGTGACACCGACCCGCTCGAGCGCGGGATCGGCGAGCGCCTCAGCAGCGCCTCCCATGAAGAGACCGTGCGCTGTCAGAGCAATTACTCTGCGTGCCCCGGCCGATCGAGCCGCCCGGGCCGCACGCACGAGCGTACCCCCGGTGCTGATCAAGTCGTCGATGACGAGCGCGGTTGCTCCGGTCACGTCCCCGACGAAGAGATCACCGGTCACGACACCGGCGCTGCGATGCTTGTCGGCGAACGCCTTGCCGATGGATCGGCCGGTGGTCGCTTCCAAGGTCTCACGGAACAGTTCTGCCCGTTTAGCGCCACCGGTATCCGGGGAGACGATGCAGAGGTTCTCGTCCCTCAGCCTTCTTGCATAGTCGACGAACAGCGGTGTTGCCGTCAGCATCACGGTCTGGCAGGAGAAGGCGTTCTCGAAGGCTACAGGGTTGTGCACCTCAAGCGTCACAACCGCATCAGTCCCTATAGCCTCGAACATGGCCGCGACGTACCGCGTTGTCACGGGATCATTCGGCTTGGTGCGGCGATCTTTGCGTGCGTAGCACAGATAAGGCACCACTGCCGTCACCCGGGCAGCGCCCGCATCCTTAAGTGCGCCGATGAAAAACAACAGCCGGCATAGCTTGTCGTTGGCACTTTCATCCGGTCCACCGTGCAGGCTCTGGACGACATAGACTTCGGCATTGCCTACAGGGTTTAGCGGGCGGGCCTTGTGCTCACCGTCCTCAAACTCGCGCTCCTCGTGGGCGCAGAGCTTCGTTCCCAAACATTTCGCAATGGCGCTACCAAGCTCGGCAGTGGCGTTGAGCGCGAACAGCCGCAAGCGGTCAGCTTGCGCAAGGTTCGTCCGAGCGTCATGCGGGGTCCAAAGCCGAAATTCGCCCATCGTTGACTCTCTTCCCCGAACGGGCGCATGCCTGAGAAACCATGAGATAGTTTCTTAGGCCTATGGACTACAGACCATATGCAGGTCTTTGCGGAGCTGAGCGATGATGTGCATCAATTTTTCCGCTGAATGCTCTACCACTTTGCGCAGCGTGGGAGCGAGGTCCAATGGGCGCGTATGGCCTCTTGTCGATCAACGCCGTTGCTGAGCAATTTCTCTGTTTGTCGTTTTACGCTTTTTGAATGGTGATTTCAGCACCCTGTAATTGATCGAACATCTCGTCATTTAGAATGTCCATGAGCTCACCGACGCTTGTCGTCTTCTCCAGCTGCCTTTCGCGCACGGCGCGCCAGACATCGGAAAATGCCGCGCCAAAGGTTTCCTGATCGATGATCTCATGGACGCCCTCATAAAGAAGGCCGCCGTGCTTCTTGATACACAACCTAATTTTCATCATTCTGACCGATGTATCGGTTGACTAGGTCCCATGAACTTGGGCGACCGCCGGCTATCTTCGTGTAAGGCTACTCACCGATAATCCAAGTGGCGATCAATTTCACTCGCCCGGCATTTCCTCCGCAGACATGCTATCAAGGATACGCGACACCTCGGCATCGCTCACCTGGGAGAAGTCTGCATAAAAGAAGCCGATTGCGCCCATATACTCCGGCACCTCTAGGCAGATCACGTCATCCGCTTCCCGTCGAAGCTCTTCGATCGATTCTCGGGAGGCAACGGGCGTTGCAATGACGGTCCGTTGCGGGCCCTGCCTTTTCAATGCATGCAAAGATGCCTTCACGGTTGCACCTGTTGCGATGCCGTCGTCGACAATAATAGCTGTCTTGCCCTTCACCGGAATTCGCGAGCGCCCCGCGACCCATAGTTTGCGGCGCTCCTCGATGATCTCCAGCTGCCGCTTCGCCTCTTGCTGGAACTCATTCTCACTGAGTCCAATCTGAGAAATGAGCTCCTCGTTGCGCACAATTTCCGGAACATCGCCGTCGACCACGGCGCCGACGGCCAGCTCTCTCTGCATCGGAGCGCCGATCTTGCGCACCAGAATGATGTCGAGGGGCGCGTTGAGCTTAGCGGCAACCTTCGCCGCGACGGGGACACCGCCACGCGGCAATCCAAGTACGACTGGAGCGGAAAACGCATGTCGCGCGACTTCTTCGGCCAAGAGCTCACCAGCTTGCGTGCGGTTTTTGAAGAACCCGATCTTCATGACTCGGAGACCCTCCCTAGGAATCGAACGAACCAGGCCGCAGCGAGCGATATGACGGCATCAAGCGTGCCAGGTTCCTCAAAGAGATGCGTGGCTCCAGGTACGATCTCCAAACGCTTTTCGCATTTGAGCTCATCCAGGGCCCGTTCGTTGAGATCAATCACCAAATCATCGCGTCCGCCAACGATAAGAAGCGTCGGTGCCTTAACGCGGGGGAGAGCGCCAGCCGCAAGATCGGGACGGCCGCCTCGGGAAACCACCGCCGATACCTGATCAGGCTGCCGAGACGCTGCCACCAACGCTGCGGCTGCGCCTGTACTTGCTCCGAAAAGGCCAACAGAGAGCAGTGCAAGAACCTTTTCGCCCTTCAACCAGACAAGCGCCTCTTCAAGTCGGGTTGCAAGCAGTGGGATATCGAAGACGTTGCGCCGATCTTCGGCCTCGTATGGCAGGAGAAGATCAAAAAGAAGGGTCGCAAGCTGTGCTTTATTGAGAGCGCGTGCGACGCGCGTGTTGCGCGGACTTAGCCGGCTTGAGCCGCTTCCATGTGCGAAAACCACAATGCCTTTTGCTCCCTCCGGAACAGTGAGCAATCCGGGAAGCCTACGGGGCAGGATTTCAATTTCTTGGACCGTTTCGGAATCCAGCATGAAGATAGCGCTCTATGGGCTGATCCAATATTGCGGGAGACTTCAGCCCCCTAGACCTTACATATCTGCGCCGGCCTTCCCCTGATCTACATCAACTCGTGCTATCCGGCCCCGTGTCGCGTGCGCCAGTCGTTCCGTCATCCCCATTCGAGCCTCAAGACTCCGTCGAAGCCAAGTTCAACGCCTGTATGCAGCGCCTTTCCCTCGCGGTTCAAGATGGACGCAAGCCATTCAGCATCAGTGCTGGACGCGCGGTGAAGGCGCATGTTGCGGATCTTAAGGGGAACCATTTCAAGGCTGACGAGCGTGCCATCGGCGGCTCGCAGCGTTGGAAAGTACATCAGTACAAGATCGTCACGGAATGCCTCGTATCCCGTTATCCCTTCGTAGTCGTCGATGAAATCTCCGCATCCATACAGGATGAGCTTGCCACGATAGACCTCGATTCCCTTAGGGTGATGCGATGAGTGCCCGAAGACAATGTCCACGCCACCAAAGTCGACCAGCTGATGCGCAAAGTCCATCTGCTCGTGCGGTATTTCGTACCCCCAATTGCTGCCCCAATGAATCGACGCGAGGATAAGGTCCTGGGACCTTGCAACCGAGTGAATCCTGCGGCCGACGGCCTCCGCTGTTTCGACAGATAGTCCGGCAATCAGACTGATGCCGGGTTTGTGTGGGCCAGCAGCCCAGCTGCGTGGCGCGCCGGCGCTTGGGCAGGCAAAGGCAAAGATAAGCAAACGAGTATTTGCAGCGATGGTGAGAATGGCCGGAGCTTCAGCAGAAGTGTGATCCTCGCCCGCGCCCACGTAAGTCAGCCGGGCATCAGAGAGCGTGGCAAGTGTTTCGAGCAGCCCCTGGCGTCCCCAATCAAGGACATGATTGTTGGCTAGCACGCAGCAGTCGATGCCAGCCGCTGAGATGACTTCTGTATTGGCTGGGCTCATTCTGTAGTTGATGCCCTTCGACAGGGCATCGGCGCATCGCGTCACCGCTGTCTCAAGATTGACGATGCGAGCGTCAAGATGTCGGCGATCAAGCTCGGCGAGGGCATCACCCCAAACGTCATCATAGGCCATCGGTTTTTGGATTGGACCATTGGCCTTTTCGGCGAGCCTCACGTAGTCCATCGCCGACGTCGCGTATGCCTCGTAAATCTGCGGATTACATGGATGGGGTAATACTTGGTCGACGCCCCGGCCCGTCATAACGTCGCCTGCGAGAAAAAGCTCGACCGTCTCAAGGTGCTCGGTGGGCTGCTTGGCTATCACGAGTTCGAACGCTGAGTAGGTTTCCAGTAGCGTAGGCCGTGGTGAACACCATCTCCGCGGGCTTTCCGTAAGTTCCACTTAGTTAAGGCGGGCCTCATGGGACCTGGCGTCAGCATGCTTGCGCATGTGGCGCGTGTCGTCGCGGTCGCGCGTGATGTGATGACCTGGTTGTGCGAGGCGGAAAAATTCTTCCTGATATTCCCTCAGGGCTCTTGTCCAGAAATCAACGTAGATTTCTTGCGCTTCCTCAGGACTCTTGCATGCTGTTAGACGCTGCGGCAATGCTACATCCTCCTCCAAGCGGTGCGCCAAGAATTTGGTCCATTCCGTGTTGAAGGCGGCCACGCGCTCACAAAGTTGTCCATTAAATTCAGCCATAGCTGTTAGTGCTGAATGTACCATCCGGGTCAAAGCATCTCTGTCGTTCGAAGACCCCAGTCCGGGGAAATTTAGCTGAGACGCGTATTCTACAGAGCGCTTCGTCATGACGTGATCCTCAGAGTCTGGTGACCAATGACGTTGAAGGAGCCTCTTATCGCAACGCAACGCTGGAAGGCTTGACGGAGATCAATTCCCTGGCCATTGAGCAGAGGCGCCCCGCGACAAAAAAGACCCACGGTGGCCTTAATCAGCACTGAGCAGACGACAGTAAAGAATGACCAACTTTGTCAACGAAACCATTGCGGCTAAGCTTAACGAAATGGCGGACATTCTCGAGCAGCAGCAGGCCGATGGTTATCGCATTGCTGCGTACCGCCGTGCGTCTAGTACAATCACTTCTCTAGAAAAACCTCTCGCAATAATCGTTCGCGAAGCCGGGCTCCGAGGTCTTGTGGAGCTACCCGGCATCGGACGAGGCATCGGCGCCGCTATTGTCGAGATGGTGACGACGGGGCGGTGGGCACAGCTCGATCGGCTGTCGGGAACATTGGAGCCAGAAAAGCTCTTTCGCACGATACCGGGCATTGGGGCGGAGCTTGCCGAGCGCATCCATGACGAGCTTCACGTCGAGACCCTAGAGGCTTTGGAACTCGCGGCCCATGATGGCCGTCTCGACCAGGTGCACGGCATTGGTGCGCGACGGGTTGCGGCCATCAGAGAAATCCTGGCCCAACGTCTGGGCCGCAAGCGCATCCACGGGCTCGCTCGATCTACCCTGCCAACGATAGAATTACTGCTCGATGTCGACCGGGAGTACACCGAGAAGGGTGGCACCGACCAGCTCCGAAAGATCGCGCCAAAAAGGTTCAACCCGCGCGGCAAGGCGTGGCTTCCAGTGCTGCACACGCGGCGCGGCGCCTGGCAGTTCACGGCGTTGTTCTCGAATACCAAAAAGGCGCACGAACTCGGCAGAACGAGCGACTGGGTCGTAATCTATTTCCATTCCGGTTCCGGGCCCGAGGCGCAGTGCACAATAGTCACGGAGACACATGGTACGCTGAAGGGTCACCGTGTCGTTCGCGGGCGGGAGCGCGAATGCGTGGCACATTATTCAGCAAAGCCCCCACAAAACAAGGGTGGTAGGCCTTTGGCAAAGCCGGCGAAGCCAACTGGGTGAGTGTCGGCTTTTACTCGCCTACAAGCGGGTAATCGCGGTAAAGGCACAAGAGTGATACGGTCTTGGCCCCCTATTACGCGACTAACTATAGCCATGCCACGGCACTTTGACCCTCATCTCATTAATGATCCATTCGATGATCCGGGCCTCTACGTCAATCTCGTCTTCGAGCACCGTGCCCTGCTCTTCGACCTCGGCGACCTCTCGCCTCTGTCGCCGCGTCAACTCCTTCGCGTGAGCAATGTCTTCATCAGCCACCGGCACATGGATCATTTCGCGGGCTTCGATCAGCTGCTCAGATGCTTTATCGGCCGCGACAAGGTTGTCAGCTTCTATGGTCCCCCCGGCCTTATCGATGCGATCGAGCATAAGCTCAAGGCCTACACGTGGAACCTTGTGGCGGGCTACGAAGGTAACCCTATCTTTCGGGTCACCGAAATGGACGACGGGGGACGTCTCACATGTACCCAGTTCTCAGGCCGGCTGGCATTCGAGCGTGCAGACGTGCTGAGCACAATTGCCGAGGAAGGGGTGCTGCTGGTGGAGCCGAGCTTCAAGGTCCGCGCCACGATGATCGACCACGGCATTCCCGTGTTCGCTTTCGCGCTCGAGGAACGCGCACACATCAACATCTGGCGCAATAAGCTGGAGGCGATGGGGCTCACCGTCGGACCCTGGCTTGGCACTTTCAAGGAGAGAATTCTTCGCGGCAGTTCGGAAGAGACGCCCATTGAGGTCACATGGGCCAATACGGGTGAGCAAAGGCCGCGAAGCCTTCCCCTTGGTGTGCTCAAGAAGGAGATCATGCGCATCACCTCAGGGCGAAAGATTGCTTACGTGGTTGACTGTGCGTTTACTGACGCGAATGCGACGCGCGTCGTCTCGCTCATAAGAGACGCCGACATCCTATTCATTGAAGCAGGGTTCTTGGAGGCAGATAGGGACAGGGCTGCCGAGCGCCAGCACTTGACTGCGCATCAGGCGGGCACGCTGGCGCGGCTGGCCAATGTCAAGCGTCTCATGACGCTGCATTATTCTCCCCGCTACCAAGGTCGCGGCGAGTGCCTGGCGCGCGAGGCTGAGGCCGCATTCCGTAGCGGCTGAGCAAGCGGAGCATCATGGCCGGGGCTCTAAGTGGAGAGCTACTGATTGCCGGCTCGTAAGCGGTGCGCACCTCCTCTGTTTTCAACCGGATGATAAAGGCCTCTGCAACAGGATCGAAGCACCCGCAGTCAGGCTCTCTTCACCAGTCTCAATCCGCGTTACGGCCAGCTCCGTGATTTTAAGCGCCTGCGTCCGTTGAGCGCCTTGCCTGGCGTGCTTCATGGAGCTCTTAAAGCGTGAGCCCAACTGCCAAATCATAGGTCGCTCTCTTGTGCATGGTTTTCCACCTTCATCAAAATTTCCTACCATCTGCGTGCGTTGGCTTGCGGCGATATTCTCATGGATTTTTCAGACGGTCTCGATGTGCATGACCCAGATCAATAGGTCATTGCCTGGCGTCACTATAGTGGTTGCTCCCTATGCGTCCACGAACGCCAAGCCGTGGCGGGCCGGACGCGAGCACGAGTAACGACCTATATGCAGGTACCCCTTCAGATTGCGTTCGAGAACATCGGTCATTCCGATGCCATCGAAGCGCGCGTTCGAGAGGAGGCACACAAGCTCGAGCAGTTCTATGAACGCATCACATCTGCCCGAGTCGTCATCGGGCGCCCACAGCATCGCCATCACAAAGGCGATACCTATCGAGTGCGCATTCACTTAACCCTGCCCGGCGCGCCTGACATCGTCATCAACCGCGATCCAGATGCCACCGGTGCGCATGAGGATGCATTCGTTACCGTTCGCGATGCCTTCCAGGCTGCACGCCGTCAGCTCCAAGATCTCGTGCGCAATCGCCAAGGGCAAGTGAAGTCTCACGAAACTCCACCGCACGGCGTTGTCGCCTCGCTGCACCCGGAAGCAGACCATGGCTTCATTGCATCAGCCGACGGCCGTGAGATCTACTTCCACCGGAATAGTGTTGAAGACGACAACTACGACGGCCTGCGTGTCGGCGAGGAAGTGCGATTTTCGGAAGCCGTCGGCAACAAGGGCCCGCAAGCCACCTTTGTGCGCCCCATCGGCAAGCACCACGTGGAATAGGGCAATATGGCCATGCTGCTGAGTGACGTGTAATGAACGCCCCGAGACACTACCAATGAGTGCTGAGTTAGCAGTCCTGGACAATGTACGCGCCGCCCTAAAAGGCGAGGTGCGGCTCGACCACAAACTGGAACACGTTCACCTTGTCGTTAACGATGACGGCTCGGTGACCGTCGAAGCCGAGGTGCCCAGCGTTTCCGTCAAGAAGTTGGCGCTCGAGCGTATCGGAGCAGTTCCAGGAGTGGACGGGATTGTCGATCGCTTACACGTCGCGCCGGCGAGCAAGATGGGAGATGGCGAGATCAGGGCCCATTTGCGCAATGCCTTCCTCGACGACCCAAGCTTCAAGAGGTTCGACATCAGAGAACGAAGGCACGGCTCATTTCAAAACGTACAGGGTGGCCTGCCGCAAAGCTATGGTTCGTTGGACATAGAGGTAACGGACGGCATCGTCACGCTCAACGGCCGTGTTCCTGGACTGGAAAGCAAACGTCTTGCAGGCTTGCTCGCCTGGTGGATTCCTGGAACCCGTGACGTCGTCAATGGCATAGAGGTGGACCCGCCCGAGGACGACAGCCCCGATCACGTCGCGGAGGCCCTACGCATCGCGTTCGATAAAGACCCCTTCATTGACGCCAACCAGATCGCCGTCAGAGTTAGCGGATTTGTGGTAACGCTCACAGGGTTCGTTCCGAGGGAAATAGAGCGGGAGAGAGCCGAGAGCGACGCGTGGTGCCTCCAAGGCGTCAACGATGTGGTCAACGAGATCAAGGTGGCAGGGCGCCCCGATTAGGCACTCAAGGACGGCACGACGGTACTTATGCTGCGACGGGGGAAGAAGCCGCTCGTATCGAATTGATGATGCGCAATGCGCGGCGTTCGGATGACGAATAGGAATGGCTTTTTTCGAGGAGCGAAATGCAATGACCATTCCCTCAACAATCGCGCATACTGTTCAGCAGACACAGGAATGGCTCAAGGAGCTGCGCGACAGCGCAAACCTGTCCGACGAAGCGACCGCGCTCAGCGTGCTGCGCGCTGTTCTGCATGAATTGCGCGACCGCCTATCGGTCGCGGAAGCCGCAGACCTTAGTGCCCAGCTCCCAATCATCGTGCGCGGCATCTACTTTGAAGGATGGATTCCCGCACGTGTGCCCCACAAAGTGCGATCCAAGCAGAAATTTCTGGATGAGGTCACTATGAGGCTTCTGCCAAACCCGATCGCGCCGGAACCAGCCGTTCGCGATGTCTTCGCGCTCCTCGCTCATCATTGCGATCCTGGCGAGATCTCAGACGTGATCGGGCAGCTCCCGGCTGACATACGGGAGCTATGGCCCGAGACCGCTCGCACGTTCAAGCAGCGCGTGTCATAAATTGGCGGCCACGCTCGGGTCAACCGCTTGATCAGTTTCTTCAACGGCGTCAGATGAATGGGAGCGCGGCGGCGAATGACGGTTAAGATCTCCGAACTCATGGCGAAGCGTGTCATTACCGCCGCGCCGCATCACACGGTCGAACATGTGCGCGGCATGATGGAACGAAATCGCATTCATGCGATTCCAATCGTTGGGACGAACGGCGAACCGGTCGGCATTGTGACCACCGCTGACCTCACCCGCCGGGTCAAGGACCAGTCGCCCGTCAGCCGCATCATGTCAGATAACGTGACTGTCGTGCCTGCCTATAACGATGCCACTGTGGCGGCGCGGATCATGCGCAAGCGTAAGATTCACCACGTCGTTGTCACTCATGAGAAACAGGTAATCGGCATCATCAGTTCCTTCGACCTCTTGAAGCTAGTTGAAGGGCACCGCTTCGTTGCGAAGGCCGCGCCGACAGCTTCAAAGCGTGCCTCAAAGAGATCCTGATCGACCCTCCGATCAAGTCGGTGAGCCTTCCTCATTGAATTGGCTAGCCGGATGTTTCGGAAAAGGGAAGGAAATAGCAGCCGTGATGTCCGCTTGTGGCACTTAGCGGACATGTCAGGGGGCGGCTTCGGTCGCTGGCCTGTTGATCACCACAGAGGCCATGGTCCGGATAAGATTGGAGTCGAGACTGCGCCTCTTACCCTTGCTTGACCCGCATCAAGGCCGCTGACGTCTTGGTCTGGCAATGTTGGACCCAAGCCGACCAACGCGCGCGGGCACCTCCGTCATATATGAAGGTACGGCTTCCAAGAGGGTTTCCATGTTGAGCAATCCGCGCCATTTATCCTCTACTATGAAGCGTGCAGTAGATGCGGTCTTTGGCTCAAGCATCGCGCCCTTGTTGAGCGTTGCGCTGATTATCGCAGCAGCGCACCCTTTGGCAGCACAGGAGGGGCCAGACGAGGCGATCCTTAGCGAAGGCAAGAGTGATTTCGATTGGCATTGCACAACCTGCCACGGCCCTGGTGGCAGAGGCGATGGCTCAATGTCGAATTTATTGATCGAGCGGCCCGCCGACCTGACCGCCATTACCAAGGCCAATGGCGGCACGTTCCCATTTTGGCGGGTTTATCGCATCATCTTGGGTAAGCAAGCGGTGCCCGGGCACGAGTCGTTTATGATGCCGGAGTTCTGGAAACGCTTCAGTAGGGACCAGGGGGATTGGGACTACCTTACGCCGCCCCATGTCCGCGTGCTGCTGCTCACACACTACGTCGAAACCTTACAGAAGCAGTAGATGGCGGCGGGCGGCCGGTGCTGTCCGATTCTAAGCATTGGCGACCCCGGCAGGATCCGAATCTGCGACGCCCGGATTGGGAGGCTGGGGTAGTATCAAAAAATTCAAGAGCTATTCTGAATATTGACCCGACGTTCACGGCATAGCGCTTCAATCACTCAAGGTCGAAGTCAGAACGAGGAATCTTAAATCATTCTCTCATCTTCGACAAAGTCATGTTCACGCTCTTTAGGTTGATTCCCTCTGTTAAGATGCGGACTGCTTGTTGCGTGCCGCCGTACGAGACTGACATGGAGCCGGAGAAGCCACTGTTGCTTATCGCAAAGCTCAATTGGTCTCCGAGATCACGACCACTTACACCGCCAGCGGCATTGTAGGTGCGCTCCTCCCATGTCCCAGAGATCTTGTCTCCTGCGCCGCGGGTAAGTTTGCTGCGAATCTCCACCCTGTAACTGGCGCTGGCACAACGAACGGATAGGCGAAGTTCACTACCGCCACCAGTATAGTACGCGTTGCATTTGATGTTCTCCCATTGCCCGCCCTGAAGAATAAGTTTACCCGAACCGGTCCAGGTCCCCAGCAAGCTGTCGAAAGGGTTCTTAGCCTGCGCGTTTGAAAACTTGTATGGGGCTAGCGTGAAGGCTACGAGCGCTATAATGAGACCGCCCCGAAACACACTCTGACGGCGAAGTCTCATAAGTGCGCCTTTCGAAGACTGTTGGCCCAGATTTTGGATCGAGGCGATGCCGTCAACGCTCAATTAAAGTGCATGACTAGACCACAATCGGTTATCCAGGTCGAAGGTTAGTTTGATTGCGGGTCAGGGACCAGCATTGGATGTGCCGGCCAGTGGGTAGCTGGAGTTCCAGGAACGCCCAGATGCGGTTGGTGGTCTCAAAAGAGCTTTCGCTGCTCAGCTCTCATCTGCATAAGAAGAGAACGTGCCATGCCTGAGCCGAGCCGAACAGAGGATGCCTCCTTACGAGCGGCGCTGGCCTACCTCGCCCGTGGTTGGTCGGTCGTGCCAGCGGCCGAGCGCGGCAAGCGGCCTATTGTGCGCTGGCAAACCTTTGAGGAAAGATGCCCAACAGAGTCCCAAGTGCGCCGATGGTTCGAACGTTGGCCCTCAGCAAACTTATCCGTCGTGACAGGTGCGATTTCCGGGATTGTCGTCCTCGATGTCGATCCGAGACACGGTGGCGAAGAGTCGCTAAAGCAGCTTGCTCTCAGTCACACGGAGCTGCCCGAAACAGTCGAGGTAGCCACTGGCGGGGGCGGGCGTCACATCTACTTCAAGCATCCTGGATTTGAGGTGCGAAACCGAGCCGGGCTTCTCCCGGGACTCGATCTTCGCGGCGACGGTGGCGTGATCATCGTACCGCCCTCGATTCATCCGTCGGGAAAGCCGTACCGTTGGCGGAAGGGGCACGGGCCGGACGAAATCGCGTTCGCGCCCTTGCCGGATTGGCTTCTCTCACCACGCTTCGGAGGCAGTTCGCAGCGTCATCCGCTGTCCTACTGGCGCAACTTGGCACGCGAGGGGGTCAGCGAGGGCCAACGTAATGCCGCCGTCGCCTCCTTCGCCGGACACCTCCTATGGCACGGTGTCGATCCGGACGTGACACTAGAGCTCATGCTCGCGTGGAATCGCGTGTGCTGCCGTCCGCCATTGGAGGACGATGAGGTCATCCGCACCGTGCGATCTATCGAGCGGACCCGCACGAAGGGAAACGACGAACACTGAGAACCCTGCACAGAGTTGTCCAAGTGCAAAGAGGGTCTTGGTGGCGCCTCGCAAGCGGAACGGACATCCTGCACGCGCTCGATTATTTCCCCCCCCCTCGCATTGATGTAACGCAATTCGTCCCACCGAGAGAGATCGTATCGTTTGCGTGACTTGGTCCCAGCGTGCACCGCGCGCCGATCTCCTTTTCGTCATGCGGTCCGCATGGTCACGACTAAACTCGTACAGCGCGCGGAGGTCGCTCTCGCCGTTTCGGCCGGCGGCCGATGGTTATCCCAGGCATCGTGATCTCAGCTGGCACTGCAGATTTTCTGCTGGCTCCCCTCTGTGACATGCGGAGGGGACCCCTCAGGGTCGGAGGTGTTTTTCGTGACAGATAGTGATGCGACTTTTAGCGTAATCGAAGTCCGCATCCGCGAGCTCTCGCAACTCTTTAACTCGTTAGATCCGTCGCCATTCCGGGAGCGCGATCTCGACGATGATGCAGAGGACTTCATCGTCGGCTGGGCTCAGGAGCTGCCCGTCAATAAAACATTTCGGGTAATCATTCACCTACCGATGGATGAAGCGCGCAAAGTAGACGAGCATGAGCTCGCAGTGGCGATCTCCAATTATTTTGCCGATAGAGCCCACATCGTCCAACGCGAGCTCAAAGAGCTGTTCCGCGCAGGGTGGCGTCATCTGTCAGTTGGCCTAAGTGTGCTTGTCGTTTGTTTCCTAGCAAGCCAATTTGTACCGAGCGCCCTCGGCGTCAATCCAATTTCGCGCGCAATGCAGGAAAGCCTCATCATTGTTGGGTGGGTCGCGAACTGGAAGCCGATTGAGATCTTTCTTTACGATTGGTGGCCGTTCAAGCGGAGTATTAATCTATATCAGCGGCTGCGGGATGCTGCGGTAGTCGTCGAGGCAGATTAATAGCAGCGGTCTCGGCAGGCCCGATCGTTTTGCTTCACCGCGGATTTCTCGATCAGAAGGGCAAATACTGTCTCCTCCTGATGAGTATGTAGGCGCGGCCGGTGCTTTGGGATTTGCCGCGCTTCTTCATTTTGTCCGCTTCCGACCCAAAGCGGACATGTGCGCAAATCTGTGTCGAGCACCTATTCTGTGAGTGTAGGTAATGGGGTTCATCGGTGCTCATCGTTTGGCCCGCAAGCTCATAACGTAGGAAATTATGTTGTCGCGTTCCTCAGTGGGGATAATGAGATTTGGCATCGTCGGATGTGGGGTCTGCATCCATACGCTAAGTGCACGGGCCGTCATGCCCAGCTTATTAGCTATAGACTCGAAGCTAGGTATAATTGTCGATGGTGATACAGCCCCTCCCGTTTCGACTCGATGACATCCGGCGCAATTTCTTCTTGCGTAGGCAAGGCCGAGCTTTGGGTCACCTAACTCTACCGCCTCGGCAGTCCCCGGAATTAGGACCAAGGCCGTTGTAGCCAACTTGCAAACAATGCGCACAATCAAATTCTTCCTTGCTTTCGCAATCAATCCATTGGCCCCGAGGGAGCTAGCCACAACTTAGTTTCGTGTCTGCCCAAACTGAATGATCTAGATCAGAGGCAGACACAGGCTCAGAATCGGCCGGGTCGAAGTCAGCGATCAGCCTTCTGGGGCGGAGACCCGCCTGAAGCAAAATTTTTATCCGCTTTAGAAACTTGCGCGAAATGGCATTAGCCGCGCAATGTCGCAATGGGTCTTACGATGGAGAAGCGTGCATTGGTGAAATCCAGTCTTCCAACAGTTGATCCGAATTCTGAGGATATATCCGTTGCAGGACCGAATGACGGAGATTGTTCCGGCGCAACGGGCCGGGACCTTGCGTTGTTCACCGACCTTTATGAGTTGACCATGCTCCAAGCCTATTTCGAGGAGGGCATGGTAGACGAGGCAGTCTTCAGCCTGTTCGTCCGGCGCCTGCCGCCAAGGCGAAACTTTCTTCTGGCCTGCGGGCTTGAAAGCGTCCTCGAGTGCCTTGAGAGCCTCAATTTCACTCACGACGACATTGCGTATCTGGCGTCACGCAATCAATTTTCCGAGCCGTTTCTCAACTCTTTGCGCAAATTCCGCTTCACGGGCGACGTCTACGCGGTGTCCGAGGGCGTGCCCGTTTTTGGCAATGAACCCATTCTTGAGGTGGTTGCGCCAATCCCCCAAGCACAGCTCGTTGAGACACTAATTATGAATCAAGTCCACCTGCAGACCGTCCTCGCTTCGAAGGCGGCGCGGGTTGTGGCGGCAGCAGCCGGCCGATCGGTGGTCGACTTTGGTGCGCGACGCATGCACGGAATGGATGCCGCTCTGAAAGCAGCGCGAGCCTTCCATATCGCCGGCGTAACTGCAACTTCAAACGTCCTCGCCGGCAAGGTTTACGGGGTACCTCTTTCCGGGACCATGGCTCACAGCTACGTGCAAGCCCACAAGAACGAGGCAGAGGCGTTTCGAGCATTTGCCCGCCTCTATCCGGAGACTGTCCTGCTCGTCGACACCTACGATACGCTGGCCGGCGTGCGGAAAGTGATCGATATGGCCGACACGCTCGGTGAAAACTTCCGAATTCGCGCTGTTCGGCTCGACTCAGGCGATCTTGCTGAACTCTCAAGGCAGGCGCGCCGTCTTCTCGACGAGGCGGGGCTTCAAAATGTCGGGATATTTGCCAGTGGTGGGCTCGACGAGGATGGCATCGCGGCGCTTGTTGCCGCAGGTGCGCCCATCGATGGTTTCGGGGTCGGGACGTTAATGGGTGTGTCGAGCGACGCCCCCGCTCTCGATATGGCCTATAAACTTTGTGCCTACGCCGGCGAAGGCCGTCTAAAGCTGTCGACCGGCAAAAAGCTGCTGCCGGGCCGCAAGCAGGTGTTTCGCATCGAGAATGACGGTTGCGCCCAGCGCGATGTCATCGCCCGCGCGACCGAGAGGTTGGAGGGGCGGCCCTTGCTGAAAATGGTGATGCACAACGGCAAGCGGTTGCCCACTGCAATGCGGCATCTCGGCAAGATAAGAGATGTTGCAGAGCGAGAAATTGCGATGCTTCCGGAGGACGTCCGTGACCTTCAGCCACTCAAATCGCCCTATCCGGTCGAGGTCAGCGAAGAGCTGGTGGCATATCAGGGCGAGATCGCTCGCAAGGTAGCCCCGAGATAGGCTCGTCGCTGCCGCTGCAGCACGGAGGTTCGCAATGGCAAACCCACGAACTGCTCTGCGCAAGGGCGACGCGCTTATCTTCGTCGATGTGCAAAAGGACTTCTGTCGCGGAGGAGCCTTGCCGATCGATGGGGGTGACGAGGTCGTACCCGTGCTTAACCGTTGGATCGCAGCCGCTATTGATAAAGGTTTGCCCATATATGCCTCGCGCGACTGGCATCCAACAGGTCACATGAGCTTCAAGGAGCGCGGTGGCATTTGGGCACCTCATTGCGTTCAAGATACCGATGGCGCCGCTTTTCATCCCGATCTGCAATTGCCAAAGCACACGAACAAAATCACCAAAGGCGTGCGCTTCGATAAAGACCAGAACTCGGCATTCGACGAGACCGGTCTCGCCGCGCACCTGCAGGAGCATGATATCAAGCGTTTGTGGATTGGTGGACTGGCGATGGATGTGTGTGTTCTAGCTACCGTTCTCGACGCTCGCAAGGAGGGCTTTGAAGTCGAGGTCATCGCGGATGCCACGCTGCCTGTTACAGCCGAAGGTGGCGTAAAAGCAAAATGCCAAATGCGCGAGGCAGGCGCGAAAATGCAGACGACCGAGACGTAGCCCTGTGAATGTCCGCTCTTGGGGGTAAAGCGGACGTCCCTGGCCCGCGCTCGGATGTCAGCTTTTGACGCAAAGCGGACATCTATGCCTTCATCAGAAATCCCGCCAGATTACTTCGTCCACTCTGGGAACGATGAGAGCTTTTCCTGTGTGAGATTTGTTGTGAAGCGGCCCTTATCGGGCTGCAGTTGCTCCAAGGGCACGATCACCTCTGTGTCGCCGAAGCCAAGGAAGCCTCCGAACTCAACGACCACGGCGCGGATCTGACCGTCGGTATCCTCTAAGACCTCTTCGACCTCTCCGATCTTCTTGCCGTCAGAATCATGGACTTTCATGTCTTCGACCTGATCCGCGGTGAGGTTCCAAGGGACGATCATGCGATCATCATCCTTAACCTTCCTCAAGGTGGACTCTGTGGCTGCCTCTGTTGCCGGTGTAGGGGGGGAGCTCTGTGCTGGTGGCGGCGGAGCATCAGCAGTGCTGGGTTCGGTATCTTGAGCCATACCTGTACTTGCCAGTGCGGCGATCCCAATGATCGCCAGAATGAGTCTCGTCTTCATTTGGACCTCAAATTTTCATGGTCCAAAAGGCTATACGAGATCGCTCAGCTCTAAATTGACACGCCTCAAGGTTGCGAAGGGTTCAGAGGGCGGGGTGGCTTCTAGTCAAGGAAAGTCAAGGCCAGAGACTGCGTCTTTAGCTTTGAGACTGCTGCGTGTTTTGCTCGCATGCAACGTTACCGCGCCCGCTAATTCAGGCTAGTGGCACATGTTGCGGAGAATAGCCGACAGCCGCATGTCCGCTTCTGGGGGTAAAGCGGACATCGGTAACCCAACCCCAAATGTCTGCTTCTGACCCAAAGCGGACATGCATAGATAGCCATGCCGTGCCTGTGGAAAGCGTGGATAATAGCGCTACCAGATGTAGAACGCTTTGCGGAAATACATCCGATTTGCAACAAGTCTATCCCTTGGCAAGCGCCAAGCACTCGACTGGCGTCCGAGTGAGTTTCTATTTTCGGAGGGGGCAATGCAGGTCTTCAAATTCGGCCTGATGGCGACGGTGATGGTGTGCGCACTTTCGGCGACGGCTCAGGCCGCCGATTGTACCAGGGTTGCAGCCTCTGGCGAAAACTTCACCCACGATACCGCCGTGCTCTTCTCCACAAACGCTCTTAAAAATACGCTCGCCGGGCGAGGCCTCGTGGGGAAGGGGCCAGTGCGCACGAACTGCAAATCAGGCTCGATGATGATTTCGTGTTACTCCTCGCAGATGGCCTGCAAAGGCGGGACACCCAAGACCTGCTTAGGCCCCTGGCTGTGCTTCTGAACCCGGCGCTAGACGTCGACTCGTTCTGAAGCTGGCCTCACAGCGCGAACCTCGCAACTTATGCGGGGCACTATCCGAAAAGGTGCATTGGGCAGCTTCTGGCCCGAGGCTGACCTCTTTTGGTCGCGGATCGGAGTCTGCGATCGGTGGCGGAGCGGACCTTTTGGCTGTCTGATTGCTGCTGTTGAGGGGCGAGCCGACGTGCCAGGCGCCAACCGCGAACGTCGATTATGACCCGGGGCGCTTCTGCAACCTTGCGAGAGAGGCCAAAGAGCCAGCATCCTGACCTGAAACTATGTGCTTCTGTCCAATCGCTCAGAACCTTCGCAAGATGGCCAGACTGATGCAGTCACCGCAAACGGCGTGAAAGGCAACTGGCGATTGGAGCGACCCAACACACAGGGCGATCGGTCAGGTCAAAGCCGCAAGTTGCGGATGTGCTGGATCAGACTTTTGCAACACAATCGGCACTTAGCGGACATCCAGACTGCCTCGGAGAATGTCCGCTTTCGGGGGTAGAGCGGACATTACTGCGGGGCGAGCCGCTGTAACCACCAACTAGGAACCGGTGCCCCTTCTCGCGCTCAGGTGCGTCTTGCACCTCGGCATTGACCAACGGCGATCCCTCCCTATGTCAGTCGAAGCCACCCTTCCGCTCTCCCTCGCGGAAGCTTGCCATTTCCCCCGTGAGCATGGTGGCAGACTTTGGGCACCGGTCGTCTCCCGTAGACCGGTGCCCTTTTCGTATGAAGGCGTCGCTTACAACTCCAGGCACTCCATAAGAAGGGCTTCGACCCTTGCTTTTCGAGGTCTAGTTTGTTACTTTTTCTCAGGATTGGGGAACGCTTATAGGCCGATAGGTCAACAATGGCGGGAAAAACAAGGGGAAAGAACAAGGACGCCGCGGTGGCGTATTTGCGCACAAGCTCGGCCGCCAATGTAGGGACCGACAAAGACAGCGAGAGGCGCCAGCGCGCGGCAATAGCTGCCTTTTCCAAACGAGAGGGCTTCGACATCGTCGACG
>Ga0209013_10001129_pt1 | contig 24628 bp, 20 predicted proteins | sample Cruoilmetagenom2_FD_187291 | JGI IMG/M metagenome (GOLD analysis project Ga0209013, IMG submission 187291) | Oil polluted marine microbial communities from Coal Oil Point, Santa Barbara, California, USA - Sample 2 (SPAdes) (version 2) | ecosystem: Environmental > Aquatic > Marine > Oil seeps ... | reverse complement strand
GATCTGACAGTCTCATCAAGTTCTCTGTCAAAGTAGGGGATATCATTTTCAAGTCCATGCTCCATAAGGCCGTCAGTATAAAGTATCAGGATATCACCTTCTCCCATGAGGTGGATCTTGTTCACAGAATATCTCTTCTTAAAGCCAAGCCTGCTCTCATTTCTGCTGGAATCTATATCTACCACGGAAGGTAACGTCCCCACCGGAGGAAAAGATGAAGATTTGTGAGTACACACCTTCATCAACTTATTGAACTTGTTTGAGAATACAATTGGAGAGGGATGACCTGCATTTATGAACCGGAATGTTCCGTCAGTACCGATCTCACCATAGATCATAGTAATAAATTTCGAGAAGGCCGATGATTTATAGAATCTGGAATTAAGCATCTCAAAGAGTTCACTTGTAACCTCACCGAATATTTTTAATTCATAAAGAACTCCGACCATAAATGCCTGATGCAGCATTGCAGCCATTGATGCATCTGTTATTTTATGACCGAAAACATCTGCAATGAGAATTCCCGCTTTCTGCTTCAAGGAACAGAGGTTTTCAGCAATTCTGAGATCCCCGTTCTCCTTCGCATCATTTATCCTTACATCAAGATCATATCTCTTATTAAAATCAATGTAGATAATATGATCTCCTCCCGCAATTCCATTCAGAGGTAACGATCCGCCGAAAATATCAATGCCTCCCAATCCGGGGATCTCCCCTGATGAGGGTTTTATCGCACCAACGATCTCATGGAGGTTCTCAAGTTCATCTTTCATGAAATCGATCCCCTTACCAGAAAAAACATTACCTCGTTTATCTGAACGTTTAACCATTCCTAATCTCCTCTTTCGGATCACCGGTGCTGATCCTTGCTTTTTTCCATCGGCCGGAAAGATACCAAAAATAAATTATAAAAAATGCAAAAACATTCGAGATGACCATACCCCACCAGACTCCGACATAAGAACCTTCATTTCCCGGGCCGCCCAATACAACAAATGAGATCAAATATACAAAAGGTATCCTGAATACCCAGATACGGAAAATATTGGACACCATCACAGGCACAGTATAGCCTGAACCCTGAAAAGCACCATTCAGGACTGACGTTAATCCGAAAAATAGAATTGAAGGAGATATTATAAGGAACATCGAAGAACTGATGCTGTCCACAAGCTGATCTCCCGGAATAAAAAACCTCGTGAAATATTCACCGTAAAAAGTTGAAATGAGAATGAACGGGGTCAGAATAAAAAGCATCAGTTTGCTTCCGGTCTTAACTGCATTTTCAGCCCGGTCAATATCCCCCGCACCGAGGCTCTGGCCGACTATTGCTGTGACAGCTGAAGCGATCGCCATCGCAGGCATTGCATAGAAATGAATGATCCGTGACATAATACCGTAAGCCGAGATCACTGCTGTCCCGAACTGATTGACAAATCCTATCAACACTATGAAGCCGAAGGAAGCACCGGCCATTCCCAGGGAGGCGGGGACACCGGTCTTCATGATCAGCTTAATAAGTTTTTTTTCGGGGATCAGCATCTTTAAATTAATTTTAATGCCTCTCTTTCCCGAAAACATAATATAGAGAGCGGCAGCCGATGCTATAGCCCTTGATCCCACTGTAACTATAGCAGCTCCATCAACTCCAAGAGCCGGAAATCCGAAATGGCCGAATATAAATATCGGATCCAGGATTATATTGATAAGAGCCGAAACAAGCTCTATCTTCAGCGGAGTTTTCGTATCTCCATATCCGTTAAAAACAGAATAAAAAACAAAGAACGGGAACGCAAGAGGCATCCCGACCAGAGATATCCTGAAATATGAAACAGTCTGGGTAAAGGTATCCTCCGGAGTTTTCAGGAGCCTGAATATCTCTTCTGTAAATGGGAGGAGAAGAACAACCGAAATGATCGAAAGAGCAGTCATAATAAAAAGTATATTCCCTGAAACTTTATTCGCCTTCTCCTTCTCTCCAGCCCCGATAAATTGAGAGACAAGAGATGTGCCGGCAATTGAGAACCCGATCGCCAGTCCGATTAGCAGAAACAGGATAAAGAATGATATTACCGGGGCTGAAATCGCACTTCTCCCAAGCTTTCCCAGCCAGTAAGTATCTGCCAGATTATAAAGCATTTGAACAGCGGAACCGATGGCTATTGGAGTCCCGAGTCTGAAGATGATCTTTTTAAGATCGCCATTGAGGAGGTCTATTTTATACTCTTTTTTCATATTTATTCACAACAGAAAGATACGCAATCTTTTCAGGAAAGTTACTCTTTTTCAGAATAAGGGATCCTTATTAATTCAAATTCACCATTTATCACAACGATCTTCAGAAAATATCTCACCAGAACAAACACCTGATACAGCAAAAACACTACTATTAATCCAAGGAAATCCTCTGCAACACTCATTAGCAGTTTAAATATCAAATATAGAACTGCTGAAGAAAAAATATAGAATAAGAATATTAATACAATATTTTTTTTATGACTGAAAACAAACCTTATCCCCTCTTTAAACGAGAAGAAAAAATTCTTCCCATCCCTCAGCCTGATTATCCTTGAATAATCATATATTGCAACCGAGAATATCATAAGTATTACAGCAATAACAATAAAAACTATTAGAAAGATCCCGGACAGGGTCTCATTTAATGATCGCTCCATTGTCTTCCAGAAAACAAAAACCAGAAAAACCATCGGGAGAAGAGCTATTCCAAAATTAATCAGATTGATCAGGAATACTTTCAAAAATCTGAAAAAATTGTCTATAGATGATGAGAGAAGGGTGAAAAATGTGGCTTTCTCCTCTTCGATCATAACAGAAAAGATCCCTGCAGATATAAATACCGAAGAGACCGCGTAGAGAATTATGAAATAAAAGCATATAGACATAAGCAGTGCAAAGCTTCCCGGGAAATTATTGAAGATGTCCATCAGGACAGTAAATAGTCCGTACATTCCGATGTTGTCAGAGATCATGGAGCTCCCGGCAGATATTGTGAAAACCATATAAAATCCGAAATAAATAATAAATGAAAAGAAAATATTGAAGAGCCATGCATATGCTGCGAGTCTGAAGCTTCTCAATCCGAACCCTCTTCCAATTGTTTTTAATATATCCATTTTTAAAGTATTATTGATGCTAAAATATTCTGAAAATAAAATCCGAATTTCACAGTCAACTTTCTCAAAACCCCGTTATCCTTTCTTACAGCCTTAGAATTATTAACCAGATTAATATCAAGAGGGATCTTGAAGTCTGGATCTACGAAAGCAAAATCTACAGGATTATCATCAGTGAATATCACTTTTTTCCACTTCTCATCCTTTTCCCAGAATATCTTTTTTTCATTCCCCCCCTTCAGTTTCAGGGAAAGTTCGACCGGAAAATATCCACTTTTACGTACAAATACAACCTCATTCCTGTATTTTTCGCTTTTTCCTATTCTGCCTGCTTTAACAGAATATACAGCTGTGTCCAGGTTTTTGTCAGTTCCGACAAATTGATCGAACGCCCAGGAATAGTCTCTGTTAAAGTAATTCCCGAACTCATTCCGCATTTTTTCCGTATTGTGATGAGTAAATTTAACCTTGTCAAAATAGTATCTGAAAAACCCTGCCAGCTCCTCTTCACCTAGCGTATTTTTCAGACTTCGGAACAATAGAGACACTTTCGAATAGACATTCCCCACAAGGAGCTTATTATTAATCAGATTCCATGTCAGGTATTTCGATCTTTCAAGAGGAGAGAATGTAATATAAGAACGTCTCTTTATTTCCCAGTCAAATATTCTCATATAAAGAGAATTCAGGAGAGAACCCCTGTTCTCAAAATATTTATCCATAATTTCCATCTCATAAAACACTGATATACCCTCATCCAACCATGGCTCCCTATAACCGTCGCTGCCTGCGATCCCATACCAGAACTGATGGGCGATCCCCTGAATTACCGCAAGTTCAGAGTATTTCAGAGACGCAGGGAGAATCTTCAGGTAAGCAGCTGTTATCAATGTAGGATATTCATGTCCGGAGGAATTAAATCCCTGTAGAGGAGGGTCAACAACAGTTAGTGTCCTGAATGGATAAGAGGCAAGATTTTCCTCAAAATATTTCAAAGTGAATTTTACAGCATTCAGATATCTCTCTTTTGCTGATCTGTTCCTGTGTGAAAGGAGAAGGATTATTTCCGTATCAAAATCGTTCCCCTTCAATTTTATTTTTTCCTTTATCTCAATAAAATCGGGATATGCCGTCCAGGCAAAATCCTGAACATTCTTCTGTTTGAACTCTACAGCCTTCACATTCCCTGTGATTTTCTCATCTAAGATCCTTTCCCCGGTAGCTCCCACCTTGAAATCTTCAGGCACAGTTATCCTGACATGGTAATCACTGAACTCCGAATAAAAACCCGGCATTCTGTGAAATTGATGCCCGACCCACTCACCTGAATCCTTTAGAATACATACTCGTGGGTACCAATGGGCCATAAAAATATATTTTCCTGATTGTCCGGTCTTATAAAAAATATCAGGGATCTTCAGTTTGAATTCCGCCTTTATCCAAATTGTTTGACCGGGAAGTACCGGTTTTTTCAGGCTGAAATCGGCATATGTCATGTCTCTGGTATTCCTGTCATCAGGGCTCATATAGGTCAGATCACCTGTAATGTTTTCATCCCTGTTTATAATCTCGATCTTCTGCAGGTTAATACTTCCGAAATTTAATTTTTTTATTTTTTTGTCAGAATATTTGTATGCGGATGTCTCGGAAAAAAAAGTGGAATCTGTATCCCGGAAAGCATTATAAAAGAGATTAAGTCTCAGAGAGTTGATCTCAACCACTGACCTGTTTGTCCATCTAATGATCTCTACTCCTTCAAGCTCTCTCTTTTCAGGAAAAGCCTTTACCGTTATCTGATATTTTGTTCTGTCTCTCCCTCCGGACAATTCCTGAAGTTCACGGAGGTCACGGCTCTCATGATCCTGATCAATAGCCGTCTCACCCTGAATAAAAGACAATATGAGAATTAATGATAGGAAGAGGACGATTTTGTTGATCAGAATCATTTCCCTTTAAGTTTTTTTTCCCAATCCCAGGCGTTTTTTATTATAAGTTCAAGATCATCTGATTCCGGCACCCAGTTCAACTCTTTTCTTATCTTTGATGACTCTGCTGTTAATTCAGGTGCATCACCTGCTCTTCTAGGTGCATCTTCAGTCTGAAAATCTACGCCTGTAATTTTCTTTACAGCCCCGACAACCTCCCTGACGCTGCTCCCTTTTCCGTAACCGCAGTTCATCACCCTGCTAGTTTTTCTCTCTTTAAGGAATTTTAATGAGAGTAAATGGGCTCTGGACAGATCGTCAACATGAATATAGTCTCTTACAGCAGTTCCATCTGCTGTATCATAATCGGTCCCGAAAACTTTAAGAGAAGGGTAATCACCAAGTGCAGCCCTGAGTGCAAGGGTTATCAGGTGGGTAGGTTTTTTGTAATTCTGGCCTATCCGGACCTCTTTGTCTGATCCGGCAACATTAAAATACCTGAGTGCTATATAATTAAAATCTTTAACTGCTGCAGCAGTATCCCGAAGGACTTTTTCTGTAAATAATTTAGAATCTCCGTACGGGTTAATCGGTACCAGGGGAGTATTTTCATCTGCCGGTACTTTCTCGGGCATTCCGTACACTGCAGCAGTAGATGAAAAAACAAAATTTTCAATCCCGTTCTTCACACAATTTTTAATTAATTTAAACGATTTAATTGAGTTATTATAATAGTATTTCAGCGGATCACTTACAGACTCCTCAACCTGAATAAAAGCTGCAAAGTGGATCACACTTTTAATCCCGTATTCACTGATCAACTTTGATACGAGTTCGTCATCAGCAACATCACCTTCAATAAAATCGCCGCAAAGAACTGCCTCCCGGTTTCCCATTGAGAGGTTGTCGAGAACAACCGGATTGTAACCTGCCTCACCAAGGTCCCTGACGATATGACTTCCTATATATCCTGCACCGCCGGTAACGAGTACATTCTCTTTTTCCATGAAAGGATATTCTACCCCAGGATGATCACAGAATCAACGTATCTTTGTTAATAGAAATTCAAATTTTTCCGATATCAGTATCAATTTCACCCTCACCCCCCATTCCCCTCTCCCAGAGGGAGAAGGGACAATAATGAGGATTAGCCGTGGACGTGTATTGCTTTTGCGGGACTGGAAGCCCGAGTCTTGTCAATTTCGAACGGAGGGCGGACGTCCAGCAAAATACCAGAAGGATTTTGCGGTAGTCAAAAGTAAACACTGCCAGAGGCATATCATATCCCCTAAAAAAAGGGAGAGGGGAATGGGGTGAGGGTAAAAAAACCTATTTCAGGTCGTGGACATGCAGTTCCCACACCTCTTCATCATCATTATCAACAAGCTGATATAACATTTCATCCTTGATCGTATAGGGGTAGAGATCCCGGGCAGTCGCTTCGGGAATAACTACAAAGATTCTGTTCTTGATCAAATTCCCTTTAAGATCATATATGGCAAATTCTGTTTTCCCTTCAGGATTGGGATATCCATTGACATACAATTTGTCATCCACAACATCCATTCCCCGGATTATAGGAAAATCTGATGGAAAAATAATTAGAGGTTTTATGTTCTCATAAAATCTTTTAAATTGAGGATCGGTACTTAGAAATTTGTGATACCTTTTTTTATCTAAATCTCTTACCTTAAGTTTCACGAGCTCACATTTCAGCTCCTTCTTAAGATTTCCATTCTCATCATATATCAGCACATAACCTTCTTTTTCTCCTGTTACAAATATACGGCCCTTCCATAACCGGAACCAGGCGCCCCAGGTTCTGAGAACATTGATCTTTTTTCCCTGCTGAAAGGTTTGAGGCTCTTCATAAACACGCTTGATCTTCTTCAAATTGCTGTCATAAAGTTCAATGGTTGCAAAGACAGTTTTTTTCTCTTTATCCTGATATCCGCTGTATGAAACGAATTTATCCCCGAAAGGCTTATATACATTTCCCAACCCGGAACCTTTGGGTTTCTTCTCACTAACGAATTTTCCGTCTCTGTTATAGTAAGATATTTTCATATGACTTCCAACAACTATTTTATCGGAATTATTCGGATCTTTCTGAACCCGAATATATTGAGAGAATTCCTGAGGGCCGTCCCCTTTTTTACCGAATTTGGCAATAAAACTGAAATCTTTCTGGGAATAAACATACACTGTCGGAAACTCGGTTATGAGGATCTGTCCCCCGTCAACAATAATGTTCCCCGGTTTGCTCAGCCTGCTCATTTCAACTATTTTTTCCCCGCCGTGAATAAAAGAAAACAATAAAGTAATAGTGAATAATACTACTAAATATTTTTTCATAAACCCCCCCCTTTTATTATTATAAACGTACAAAAGAAGAATATGTTTTCTTAGATCGAATTTTCTACGATCTTCACTTTCAAACGTGAGAGATATTCTGTTATCTTAATGTCCTTGGGACAGGCTTCCATGCAATTGAAAATGGTATGGCATCTCCATATCCCGTTCTTATCATTCACAACATCTATCCTCTCATTAGCTCCGTCATCTCTGCTATCGAAAATGAACCTGTAAGCTTTAAGGAGCGCCGCGGGTCCCAGATAATCAGTGTTGCCCCAAAGGCTCGGGCAGGATGAAGTGCAAGCTCCGCAGAGTATACAGGTCACTGACTCTCTTATATATTCAAATTCAGTCGGCGATTGAGTAAACTCTTTATCAGGTAGAGGTTTGTCTACAATCAGATATGGTTTGATTTTTTTTAGTTTTTCAAAAAATTGTTCCATATCAACCACAAGGTCCTTAATAATTGCGAATCCCGGCAAAGGCTCGATCTTTATCTTCCCTTTGAATTTGTGAATAGGAGTTTCACAGGCAAGAACATTCTGACCATTAACCTTCATGGCACAGGAACCGCAAATAGCACTTCTGCACGACCTTCTGTAGGCAAGGGAACCATCCTGTTTCCAGTGAATTTCATTCAGTACATCAAGAATGGTTGCATCAGAATCAAATTCACCTGAATATTCCTTCCAAGATGGCTTTTTATCATTTGCTGGATCATATCTTAAAATTTTTATTATTCTTTTCTCTTTTGACATCTGATAGCTCCTTAATATTTTCTTTCAAGCGGCGGGAATCTGTCCATGTAAATGATCGCTTTTCTAGTATGGTCAAGTTTTACACCCTTTGCCGTCTTCCAGGCAAAAGTATGCTTCATCCACTTTTTGTCATCACGCTTAGGATGGTCAGTTCTGAAGTGAGCGCCTCTTGATTCTTTTCTTGCGATTGCAGCTTCGATCATAACCTCTGAAAAGCTCAAAAGATTTCCAACCTCGAAAGCCTCAAAAAGATCCATATTGTAAGCATCACCCTTATCATCGATTGTAACCTTTTTGTATTTTGCCTGAAGTTCTTTAATGGTCTTCAATAGCTTTTTCATATCCTTTTCATTCCTGTAAACACCGGCATACAGAGTCATGTTCTCCTGAAGTTCTTCTCTTAGAGCTGAGTGGCGCTCTTTTCCTTTCCCTTCCATTAAAGCTGAAATTTTGCCTCTGGCATTATCAGTCGAATCTGCAGGAAGATTCTCCAGTCCATTTTTCTTTACAAATTCAGACATCGATATTCCGGCAACCCTTCCGAATGTTGCCGCTTCCTGAAGTGAATTTGTCCCCAGTCTGTTTGCACCATGAAGAGAAAGACAGGAAGTTTCACCTGCAGTATAAAGGCCTGCAACTATGTTACCCTTCGGATCCCTGAGAACCTCAGTATTGATGTTTGCAGGAATACCACCCATTGAATAGTGAGCAGTAGGCTGAATTGGAACCGGATTTTTGATCATATCAACTTTAAGATAATTAATAGCAAGATCTCTTACCTGGGGAAGTCTTTTAATGATCTTCTCTTCACCCAGATGTCTCATATCAAGATAGACATAATCTTCACCATTACCACCTCTTCCTTCATTTATTTCCGTCTGTTCCGATCGTGAGACAACATCTCTTGGTGCAAGTTCCATTTTATCTTTAGCATATTTCTCCATAAACCTTTCGCCTTTATTGTTCGTCAGGTATCCCCCTTCTCCACGACATGCCTCTGACATCAGGATACCATGCTTAAAAAGACCGGTGGGATGGAATTGGACAAACTCCATATCTTCGAGAGGAAGTCCATTCTCAAGGATAAGACCGAGGCTGTCTCCTGTGTTGGCATGGGCATTGGAAGTCACTTTAAAAGCCCTACCGTATCCCCCTGTAGCAAGAAGGACAGCTTTAGCATGAAAAGTGTGAAGGCCGCCGTTTCTGATATCCCAGGCAACAACTCCCCTCGAAATATTCTTCTCGATCAGCAGTGAAAATACCTGAAACTCATTATAAAAATGTACATTATATTTGAGACATTGTTCATACAATGTATGAAGCAGGACATGACCAGTGATGTCTGCAGAAAAACAAGCTCTCGGTTTCTGGTGACCTCCGAATGGCCGCTGGTTTATCCTTCCGTCCTCAGTTCTTGAGAAAGGGACTCCCATGTGTTCAAATTCATAAACTGTCTTTTTCGCTTCGCTGACAAAAAATTCGATTATATTCTGATCACCGAGCCAGTCACTCCCTTTTACTGTGTCAAACATGTGAAGCTCTTCCGAATCCTCTGTAGTATTAGCAAGAGATGCTGCTATCCCTCCCTGTGCTGCTCCTGAATGTGACCTGGTAGGATAAACTTTTGTTATTACAGCAACTTCATGTCCATCTCGGGCAAGCTCCAGAGCTGCTCTCAGACCTGCAAGTCCGGAACCGACAACTACTGCATCCAGCCTGTGATATTTTTTTGCTTCTTCTATGTTCATAATTTCGCTCCAGCTTTAAATATAGTGAGCATCCCAACAAACATCAGGATAGCCCCGAGCATTACCAGAATTGAAAAAACGAATATTCTGGTCCCCCTTTTTTTCATATAATCTTCTGCAACCATCCAGATCCCGTTTATTCCATGATACAACGCCGTAAATAGAAATAGGAACTGCACCAGATTGAACCATGGTGCTCTCATTTTTTCAATAACATCTGCATATTTTACTACACCGTGACCGATAAAATGATAGGTCACATAATGTGCCATCAGCAGGATGAACAATACAACTGCCGAGACCCTCTGGAATAACCAGATAAGACCACCGCTTTTTGAAGTTTCTCTAAAATTCTTGTCCATTATATCCTCCTACATGTGGGAAACGATCAGATAGCCACCGGCAATCCAGAGCACGAAAGCGATAAAGATCATTATAAAGAAAAGTTTTTTATGATGAAGGGAGCCTTTCCAGAAATCGACAATGACCACCCTTATCCCGTTGAAAGCATGAAACAGGATAACGCCCCATAACCCTATTTCAAGAATCTTGAATAACGGGGAGGCCAGGACACCCATTACCCTGTTGAATCCCTCAGGTCCTTTTGAGATTGTGCTGATAACCCATATATGGGCTGAAAGATAAAAAATAAGTGCAAGGCCAGATAAGCGATGGAGAATCCATGCCCATGACCCGGTAAATTTGTAATAGTTTAGATCAAAGAACTTTTTATCCTTGTACAATTTTGCCTCCTTCGTACAGAATTATGAATTTTAATTTAATTTTAATTTTAATACGTAGAAAACCTTACTTCAACAAAAAAATTGATTTTTTTTTGGAAAAGTAATAACCTTAGCAAATGGAGGAAAAGCAGGAATATAAGAGTGATTTTAAGGCACCTGAATTCCTTGCCTTCGACCGTCTGATCAAAGATAACCAATGGCTGATCAAGATAAGATTTTTCTATACTTTTTTTGTTGCAGTCTTTTTTATAATCCTTAACATTACCACCGAGAAAGATATGATCAAGCTCAGGGATCTCTCTCTGATAATGGGCCTGATGGTTACAGGCAATATCATTTTTAATATTGCATTAAAGGGGGTTATCCGGAAAAAGCTTGAAAACCTCGACTACAACAGCCTCCAGTCACTTGCAGCGATACAGATAGATTTTGATTTTGTCCTCCTGTCGATCATTGTCTTTATATCAGGAGGCGTAAACAGTCCGGTTCTGATCCTGTATATTTTCTATATAATGATCTCAACTTTCATTGTAAGCCACGACAAAGCCATCAGGAATACTTCTGTCGCTATCATTCTTGTTTCTGCAATTTTTTTCAGCGACAAAGCCTTTGATCTTCCGAAAAGGATCGCAGAAATGATCTCATACGATGTAATCCTCATGTTGGCATACTTCATCTCTTCCCACCTATCCAAGAATTTGAGAGAGAATAGAGAGATTCTTCAGGAATTGCTTAAGAAGACCAGAGATCTCTCCATAAAGGACGGATTAACAGGGCTCTATAATCAGACCCATTTTTTCCAGATGCTCGAGGATCATTTGAAGAAAGCAAAAAGATATAACGAGGTTTTTTCACTCCTCCTTTTCGATGTAGACAATTTCAAAAACTATAATGACAATAATGGCCATATCAACGGGTCCGCAGCATTAAAAAGGGTGGGGTATATTGTTGCTGAAACATTCAGGACATTTGATATCGCAGCAAGGTACGGCGGTGATGAATATGTGATCTTTCTCCCCAATACAGATAAGATAGGCGCTTTCCTCGCTGGGGACAGGCTGAGAGAGAGAATATCAAAATCAAAATTTCCCGGTATGGAGAAACAGCCCAAAGGCTCTGTCACTATCTCCATGGGTATCTCATCTTTCCCTGAAGACGCAGACACAAGAGAATTGATACTAGATAAAGCTGATAAAGCCCTCTACCTCTCAAAAGAAAGCGGTAAGAACAAAGTAACCTTGTACAAAAAAGAACTTTTTTCAAATGTTGAGTAACCCTCTTTCTCCACTCTATAATTGACATTTTTTACATATTATAATAAAATTTTCTAAATGTGGATTAGCAAAAAGGACACCGAAATACTTGCTGCATTAGTGAATCTGTACAGCAGCACCAGACATCCGGTAAGTTCTGCTCAATTATCTGAGTGTCTCCCGTATTCATGCTCACTGATAAGAAAAGAACTTCAGAAACTTGAATCCAACGGGCTGATCACAAAAAGTAGCAGTTCATCCGGAAGGACCCCTTCTGACAGAGGACTAAAAATGTTTCTCAGAAGCCTCGACCATATATCAGATTCTTCCTCTCTTACTCCGGAATTTTCCCGCTCTATAGGAAAAGACTTCAGCGACCTCTCCATTTCCAGTGCTGATCTCCTGTCAAGAGAATCTGATCATATAGGGTTTGTTTATTTTGACTCTATCTTTGATCTGGAGTTCAATAAGGTCAAACTTATCAAAATAGATTCATACAAGATAATGATGATCCTGAGCAGCAGGAACCAATGGGTGTTTTCAAAGATATTCATCACAAACCGGAACTATTCAGAATCGGAGCTGCGAAGCTGGGAACAGATCCTTAACAAAGAATTTTCACATAAGTCCCTTAACAAAGTATTCAAGATCATCAGGAACAGGCTGTATAAGGACAAAGAAAGATATATAAATGTCTATCGGGGTGTTTACGGACTCCTCGGAACCGAGGCGCTGATGACAGCAGATCTTTTCTATGACGGGGCCCTGAATCTCCTGAACTCCAGGACAACAGATACTGAAACTGTAAAAAGAATAATCCATACTCTTGAGGAAAAAGAGAGATTTGCAAAATTTTTAAAAGATATACTGAACGAAAAGGACAGGAATCCTGTAATTGCCTTTGGAAGAGAGTCGGGCATTTCCGAATTTGAAGAACTGATCCTTATAATATCAAATTTTTACTGGTCGGAAAATCCTGTCGGAAAATTAGGAATAATCGGGCCGAAATTTACAAAATATTCAGAAACAATTAACCGGGTAAAAAACATTTCAAACCATTTTTCAAATATATTATCCGACAATTCCGTGGAGGCATAAATGATCGTGGATGATGACAGCTTGGAGATCAGTTACGTTCCGGATGATCCTGAATTCGGACAAGATGACAGAGTAAAGAAAAAATCAGGCGGGGAAAAAGCAGCTCAGAAAAAAAAACCGCACAGAAAACCTACTACCAAAACAAAAGTTCAGGAAAAGGTCATTGAAAAACTCACAAGAGAGAGAGATGATCTCAAGGACAAGCTTTTAAGAAACCTCGCTGAAATAGATAATTACAGAAAACGGATGCAAAAGGAAAAAGAGGAATATCAGAAATATGTCCTCGCTGATTTTCTGAAAGAACTATTAATAATTGCCGACAACCTGGAGAGAGCTTTAAAAGCAAAGAATGAAGGACCGAATAACAACTCTATTGTTTCGGGTGTTGAAATGATCTATCGTCAGTTTATCGAAATATTAGGAAAGAACGGAGTGACAGAGATCGATGCTTTGAACAAACAATTTGATCCTAATATTCACCAGGCACTTTCTAAGGAAGAATCAGGACTTGTTTCCGATCCAACTATAATTGAGATCTACCAGAAAGGATTTATGTATAACAATAAACTTCTAAGGCCGACAATGGCTAAAGTCGCGATCCCCCCAGAACCTAAACCTGCTGCCGAAGATCAGGAACAAAAAAATGTCTAAAAATATCGGAATAGATCTTGGAACAACAAATTCATGTGTAAGTTTTTTTGAAGGTGGCGTACCGGAAATAATACCTAATCCTGAAGGATCCAGAGTAATCCCTTCAATTGTTTCAATAAGCAGAGAAAAAAAGCCTATATTCGGAAATATCGCAAAAAGGCAATTCATTTCAGACCCGAAAAACACAATATGGGGAGTCAAGAGGATCATCGGACGGAAATACGATTCTCCAGAAATAGAAAAAATAAAAAGTGTAGCCAGTTATAAGATCATTGAATCAGAGAACGGTGATGCACAAATAGATTTTAACGGCGAAATATGTACACCTGAAGAAATTTCCGCAATGTTTCTTAGATATCTAAAGGGTATTGCAGAAGATTATCTAGGTGAGGAAGTAGGCAAAGTTGTTGTAACTGTGCCTGCTTTTTTTAATGATGCTCAACGTCAGGCTACAAAAAATGCCGGTGAGATCGCCGGCCTCGAGATATCAAGAATAATAAATGAGCCGACTGCTGCACTAATCGCATACAGAGATAAGATAAAAACTGATGGATATTATGCAGTTTATGATCTGGGGGGAGGGACTTTTGATATATCCATAGTTGAAGTGAAGGATGAGATATTCAAAGTTGTTTCAACTCTGGGGGACACTTTTCTCGGGGGAAATGATTTTGATGCTGCAGTTTCCCAGTGGATTCTTGCTGAGATAAAAAATGAAATAAATACGGACCTATCTGATAACAAGGACAGCATTCAGCGGATCACTCAAGCCGCAGAAAAAGCAAAAATCGAACTCTCCTTCAATTCAGAGACCCAGATATCAATACCATATCTCTTCCATTCAAAGAAAGGGGGGAATTACCATTTTCAGAAAAGTATCTCGAGAGATGATCTGGAGCTCCTGACCTCATCACTTGTTGCAAGAACAATACAATTGGTAAAAGATTCTCTGAGTGAGATCGATCTCGAACCCGAAAATATAGAGAAGATCCTTCTGGTGGGTGGACAGAGCAGGATGCCGATGGTTTCACGATACCTCACAGAATTGTTTTCGAAAGAACCTAAATTCGACCTGAACCCGGAAGAAGTTGTATCAATCGGGGCTGCAATGCAGTCTGAACTCCTTCACGGGAGGATGAGAGACCTGCTCCTGCTTGATGTTACACCATTATCACTCGGGCTTGAGACAAAAGGCGATAAGTTCACAAAACTTATAGATAAAAATTCTTCAATTCCAATAAAAAAATCTATGATATTCACAACGATCAGTGATAATCAGCAAACTGTTAAAATACATGTACTCCAGGGTGAGAGAGAGATAGCATCTGAAAATAAATCCCTGGGAAACTTTAATCTGATCGGTATTCCACTAGCCCCGAAAGGACTCCCTCAGATCGAAGTAACCTTTGAGATCGATGCGAACGGGCTTGTAAAAGTTTCGGCCATAGATAAACAAACAGGCCTCTCTCAGAGTATGAACGTACAGCCTGCCAGCGGACTTTCTCCGGAAAGGATAAAACAATTGATCGAAGATGCAAAAGAGTTCGAAATGAAGGACAGAGAAACAATAAGGATGAACCGTGCTGTAGCAGGCTTGAATGAAGAGAGGGAATCAATAAAATTTTTTATGGGAAGATATTCGGAAAAACTTTCAGAAAGAGAGAAAGAAGAGATTGATATATTGTTAACACAAATAGAAGAAGCTCTTGAAGAGAAGGATCCGCCTGCAATGACCGGCACTCTGATGAAGGCCATTGATGTAAGGAAAAGGATCAACAACATGCTCGTAGCTGATTTTGAGGAATAATATGGCAAAAAGGGATTACTATGAGATCCTCGGGATCTCAAAAAATGCAACTCAGGCAGAGATAAAAAAAGCTTACCGGGCTATTGCAATGAAGTACCACCCGGACAGAAATCAGGATAATAAAGATGCGGAAGATAAGTTTAAAGAGGCATCAGAAGCCTACTCCATACTCGGCAATGACGAGAAGAGGCAGAAGTATGATCAATTTGGTTTTAACGGATTGAACTCACAGGGGCAGGGCTTTTCCGATTTTTCATTCTTCGGGGATTCGATATTTGCCGATTTCGGGGATATCCTCGGAGATGTTTTCGGATTCGGGGGAGGGTCATCTTCACAGGGCAGACAGAACAGGCCACGAAGAGGAGAGGATATCGGGGTAGAAACCTTCATATCTCTTGAAGAATCTTTTAACGGGATAGAGAAAGAGGTCCCTGTTGGAAAAGAATCGGAGTGTGCTGAGTGCAGCGGTTCAGGAAGTGAACCTGGCACATCCCCGGAAACCTGCAAACAATGCGGGGGGCAGGGAAGTGTAAGAAGGAGCCAGGGATTCTTTTCAATATCAACACCCTGCCCGGCATGCAGGGGAAAAGGGACTGTCATAGTTCACCCGTGTGAAAAGTGTTCCGGTACAGGGCGTGAAAAAGCTGAAAAAAACATCAAGGTGAATATCCCTGCCGGGGTTGACAGCGGAAACAGGCTGAGAATAGCCGGAGAAGGGGATGACGGTTATCTGAACGGACGGGCTGGAGATCTCTATATATTGATCAATGTTGAGAAAGATAGAAATTTCCATAGAGAAGGGATAAATCTTATTCATGACATGGAAATAACCTTCTCACAGGCAGCTCTCGGTGATGATATTCAGATAAACGCATTTCATGGGAAAGAGAAGATAAAGATTCCTGCTGAAACTCAGAACGGTAAAATTATAAAAATAAAAAATAAGGGATTTAAAAATCTGAACGGCTGGGGAAAAGGGGATCTCCTGGTTGTTGTAAAAGTCCTTACTCCTACAGGATTATCGAAGAAGGAAAAAGACCTTTTTAAGGAATTGAAAAAGATAGAGAAATCAAAAAAGCCGGATGTGCGGAAAGATAATCCTCTCTACAATTAATGAGAACTAAAAGGTTCTATTCAGACAGGAATCCGGAGTCTGAACATATCGATATAATTTCTGATGAACTATTCCACCTTAAAAATGTTCTCAGAGGAAAACCCGGAGACCCCGTAGAAGTATTTGACGGCAGGGGCAATTTATTCAAAGGTAAGATCAAATCTGTAACCAATGTAAAAGCTGTGATCCGGATCGACGAAGAGATCTCCGTAGAAAAACCGGGAAGAAATATCATAATCGCACCGTCTTTGATCAAGAGGAAACCGATGAGCCTTATGATCGAGAAGCTTACAGAGATGGGTGTGGAAGAGATCTGCCCTGTCATTTTTTCAAGAACAGAAGCGGTATATTCGGAATCATCGATGAAAAAATGGGAAAGATCTGCTCTGGAGTCCCTGAAAGTGAACGATAACCTCTGGCCGTCACAGATCCATGAACCCTGCACAACAGAAGAGCTCATAGAGAGATCAAAAGAAATTAAAAACAAAATACTTCTTGATATTGAAGGGAAGAGGACCTATATAAAGAACAAAGGCCCTTTCCTCTGTGTGATAGGCCCCCCGGGGGATTTCACCACTGAAGAGAGAAATATGTTCATAAATGCCGGATTTGAACCGGTAAATATAAATGAATCGGTCATGAAAGTGGAAACAGCTGCATTTTCTGCAGTTTCAATATTGAAATATTTGACAAGATAGGGATAATATAGATAACCTGTATTCAGGAGGATTATCAATTGATTGAGATTAAAGGGACTTTAGGGAAGTACAAGATAAAAAAAAAGCTGGGAAGTGGCGGATTCGGAACCGTCTACCTCGCTGAAGATACTTTCCTGAAAACTGACAGGGCTCTTAAGATACCTCACGGGGCCGGTTCCCAGAAAGACAAACTCCTGAAAGAATCAATGGTGCAAACCAAACTCCTTGACCATCCGAACATTGTCAAACTTCTGACGGTAGACATAATTGACGGCAATATTATTATGGTAATGGAATATATAAATGGTACAAATCTTGAAAAAATAATTGATGATAAAGTAAAACTCAGCGTAAAAGTTTCACTGGCTTATTTCAGGCAGATCCTCTCAGCATTAGGTTATGCACACGAGAACAAGATCCTCCACAGGGATATAAGGCCGTCGAACATTATGATCGACAAGAAGAATGAAGTAAAAATAACAGATTTCGGCACTTCCACTTTCCTCGAGGAGAGTCACCATGCAACAACAAAGATCGGGTCTCCCCCCTATATGGCCCCTGAGCATTTTGAGGGGAAGACAGTATTTGCATCGGATATCTATTCTTCCGGATGTCTTTTCTACGAGATGATCACCGGATTTCCCCCCATTGTACTTGCAAATCCTATGGAGATATACAAGAGAGCGAAAGCCGGTGATTTTCCATCTCTTATAAAAAAAATTCCCACGATCTCACCTGACCTCAGTGAAATAATAATGAGGACCCTCGCCCCATCCGTTTCTGACAGATATAAGAATACCGGTGCGATCCTTGCGGACCTCGACTCACTTGAGCAGAAAAAAAATGGAGATCCCTCTGAAATAAGCGATATCAAGAAGAGAATAGCTGCAAGGAATGAGAGGACCGATCATATTTGCTGGAACTGTAGAAAAACGATCCCGCAGAAAGTTGATAAATGTATTTACTGCGGTGCAGACCAGTAAAATCCGCTAATCCACCTTCAGGAACTTCAACATATTGGTGGCCCCTTTCATCGGAGTTTCACCCGCAACCACAAGCAGTGTATCCCCCTTTTTCAGATACTTCTCCTCTCGGAGGTGGAGTTCCCCTTTCCGGATCATATCATCCGTTTTTAAAGGGAATTTCATCAGATGAGGGGCAATCCCCCAGAATGCAGCCATCCGGTCCCTCACCTTCCGCTCCGGAGTAAAAGCATAAACCGGGCAGGGGGGCCGGTATTTCGAAAGGAGCAGAGCAGTACTTCCGGACCAGGAGAAGATCATTATGGCCTTCACCTCCATATCCAGTGCTAATTCCGCAGCCCCCTTGGCTATAGCTTCAGTATAGGTGAGGCGGTAATCACTCTTTTCGATGGCATAGGTGTAGAGCCCCGAACTTTCTGTCTCCATGGCGATACGGGACATCATGTTAACGGCCTTCACCGGGTAGTTCCCGACCGCTGTCTCGCCGGAGAGCATGACACCGTCAGAACCGTCAAGAATAGCATTAGAAACATCTGACGCCTCAGCCCGGGTCGGCCTTGGGTTCACGATCATCGATTCCAGCATCTGAGTAGCAGTGAAGACCAGCTTGTTCTTCCGGTTGGCCATCAGTATCAGTTCTTTCTGGATGAGAGGGACTTTCTCAGGAGGCACTTCCACCCCCAGGTCCCCCCTGGCGATCATGATCCCATCACAGGAATCGATGATCCCCTCTATATTTTCAAGAGCACGGGGCCTTTCTATCTTTGCTATCACGGGAAGATTTGCTCCGTATTTTTTCAAGGCCTTTTTCACGGGAAGGATCGAGTCCCCAGAATCGACAAAGCTCATTGCTATCAGGTCGGCCCCTTTATTAATACTGAAGATAAGATCTGCTTTGTCCTTTTTTGTAAAAACCGGGATCTGCAGTCCGGAAGACGGCAGATTGATCCCCTTCCGGCTTTTCACCGTACCGGGAGTAACCACCCGGCACTCCACCGAACCTTTTCCTGTATTCAGGACCTTCAATTCAATATTGCCGTCATCTATGAGGATAGGATCTCCTTTTTTTACGATCCCCGGAAGCATGGTAAATCGGGTATAAATGGTACCTGTCCCCTTTCTGGTCCCTATTGTTATTACCTTTCCCTTCTTCAGTTCGACCGGTTCGTCAAGTTCTCCTACACGGATCTTCGGGCCGCTCAGGTCGGCAAGAATTGCCACTGGAATATCTGTGGTCACCGACGCTTTTCTGATGTTCCGGATGGACTGTCTGTGGGTATCATGATCACCGTGAGAAAAATTGAGACGGGCAATTCGCATCCCTTCCCTGATCATCTTCTCAAGAACTTCAACATCCCGGGAAGAGGGCCCCACAGTACAAATGATGGTAGTAAATTTTTTATTTCCCTTTTTGGTCATAGCATGTCCTCCGGTCGATCAGATTTTATACTAATATACTAATTAGTCAATCGGTACCAAATTGGATATGGATGCGGAAACATTATATAATATACTATATGGGTATCAGGGAAAAAATAGAGGAGATCTCAAAAAAACTTCTTAAATACCAATATCACTATTATGTTCTGGCGGACCCCCTTGTTCCAGATAAAGAGTATGACATCATATTCGATCAGCTTTTAGACCTCGAACAAAAACATCCCGGCCTGGCACTAAACAATTCCCCCACCAAAAGGGTCGGATCCGATCTGGATAACAAATTTCCCGAAATGGAGCACTCCGTATCTGTCCTCAGCCTTGACAAGGAATATACCGGTGAAGGGATAATCAAATGGGCAGACAAGATAGTATCTAATACGGGCCCGGATACAGGATTTGTTGTGGAAGAGAAATTGGATGGCGCATCCATAGTTCTATACTACAAAAAGGGTATTCTCGAGACCGCACTCACCAGGGGCGACGGGATCAGAGGAAATGTCGTAACAGAGAATGTGAGGACCATCGGGCAGGTGCCGCTTATCCTCCCGAAAAAGATCGATATTGCTGTCAGAGGGGAGATATTCATAAAAAAGAGTGAGTTTGAAAAGTATAACAAACTATTTGAAAATAAATATTCTAATCCGAGGAACCTTGCAGCAGGCTCATTGAGGAACCTGAGATCATCAACCGTAGCAGGAGTCCCCCTTAATATGTTCGCATATGAGGGATATTATGAAGGAGGCTCAGGACATGCGGAAATACTGGCACATCTGAATGAGCTGAAATTTCCGGTCAATAAAAATCTCGCCCTCTTCTCCGGAGATGAGATATTCCTGAATAAAATGGAAGAAAAACTCCCCGGAATAACAACCGGGCCGGTCAACAGAATTTTCAGATATATGGCAGAGAGGACAAAAAAAAGGGAGACCCTCGATTATGAAATAGACGGGCTCGTTGTAAAGGTGAACGGGATAAAATTAAGAGAGGAGTTAGGGGAGACCTCACACCATCCGCGATGGGCGATCGCCTACAAATTCGATTCCCCGGAAGCGGAAACCACACTTGAGGATATCGTGATTCAGATAGGACGAAACGGAAGGGTGAGCCCTGTGGCTATTCTCACTCCTGTGCAGATAGCGGGAAGTGTGGTATCAAGAGCAACTCTCCATAACCAGGAATACATTGATATCCTTGAACTCGGGATCGGGGACAGGGTATCGATATCCAAAAGGGGAGATGTAATACCCGCTGTTGAAAAAGTTATAGAAAAAGCAGAGGAGGAGCCCTCCATCTACAAAATAAGAGAAAACTGCCCTTTCTGCGGAACAGAATTTGTAAAGGACGGAGCTCACCATTTCTGCAAAAACAGAGAGTGCCCGGAGAGGATAAAAAGGTCTTTAGTTTTTTTTGTTGCCAAAGGGCAGATGGATATAGACACATTGGGAGAGAAGACGATCGAGTTCCTCCTTGAGAAAGGATTCATTAAAAATATACCGGACATCTACTCATTCGATTATGACAGGCTGCTTGGTGAAGAGGGATTTAAAGAAAAAAAGATAGAGAATATTAAGAACAGCATTAAGAAGAGTTTGGAAAATGATTTTGCGGCAGTATTCACTTCTCTCGGATTTGAAGGGATAGGGAAGGTGGCAGTGGCGGATCTGATAAAAGCCGGATTTGATTCTTTTGAAAAGATAAGGGAAGCAGCGACACTCGGGGATGTAGAGATCTTTTCAGAGATACCTGGATTCGGAGATATCACTGCGCAATTTTTAATAGAACATTTTACGGATACAGAAAACCTTAAAATTATAGATGCCCTTGCAGAGGCGGGATTAAAAGTAAAAGCTGACGAGAAGAGTGAACCCGAAGAGGAGCAGATCTTTGAAGGGAAGACCTGGGTCATAACCGGAAGTTTCGAGAACTATAATCCGAGGGGCCGTGCTGCAGAAGAGATAGAGAAGAGAGGGGGCAAAGTAACAACTTCGGTCACCTCAAAAACAACCTTCCTCCTTGCCGGAGAGGGAGCGGGATCAAAACTTGCCAAAGCTGAAAAACTGGGAATTCAAATCATCAACGAAGAAGAATTCACATCACTATTAAAATAACTTATACCAGGCGGTACTTTCGTGTTTTGCTTTTGCGGCAAGGTGAATTCGCATAAGCGAAGAGAAGGCAGCCTGGGCTGGACTGGAAGCCTGAGTCCGCCAATATCGGACGGAGGGCGGACGTCCAGCAAAATACCAGCAGGATTTTGCGTTAGTCAAAAGCAATTACGGAAAAAGCCGCATCATGATAAGGACGAATCGCCATTCGCCCCTACACAAAACATTCAATTTTCATCAGTAGGGGTTTGATTTATCAAACCCGCAAATCTTTCTATGCGACAATTAAGGCGTGATGAATCACGCCCCTACACCATAGGATCTCCAATATTTGCTCATACCTTCAGCATTTCTATAAATATCTAAAAACTACTTGAAAAATTTTCATATAATGGTATGATTCCTCATTAGCATTTATAGTTATTTTTTTTAACGAATATAACAAAATGAAATACATTAAATATATTTTCCTTCTCTTTCTGGTCTTATTCCTCATATATTGTTTTTCAGGGGAAGAGGAGACCTTTGTCCTCTGTCTGGGCGATAGTATCACAGGAAGTAATTGGGGAAATTACCCGACCCATCTGAACAAACTTTTCCTGAAGAACAAAATCCGCTGCACAGCAGTAACCCGTGCCCGTCCTGGAAATACATCGGGTGAATACCTCCGGTATTTTAAAAAATCGAAAGCCCTGAAAAAGTTCAAACCTGAGATGGTGGTCCTGATGCTCGGGACCAACGATGTGCGGATCGATTATGACAATACGCCGGTAAAAGAATTTAAAGAGAATATATCGGAGATCATAAAGATCATTAAGGATTTTGAAAAAAAGAAAAAAATGAAGATCGATATTTATCTCTGCACCATCCCCCCGATATTTAAAGCTGATCTGAATACTTTTACAAAGGAATCGATAAGGCGGGTAGAGGAAGAGATTGTTCCGGCAATAGAAGAGTTATCGGTGGAGCACGACCTTCAATTGATAGATATGCACTCGGTATTTGAGAGGAACAAGGATCTGCTCCCCGGGATCCACCCGTCACCGGGCGGTTATTACAAAATGGCTAAGGTGATATACAACCGCCTCCGCAGAGACTCACGCGAATTCTGCCTCACATGCGAAGGCGAAGAGTGTGAAGTGAAGTAGAGCTTTCGAAATTCAGCCTCAGCCATCAGCATCAGCAAAAAATACAATTTTAATTTTATGTAGGGGTTTGATTCATCAAACCCTTAATATCATTAAATATTCAGGATCAATTCGGGCGTGATAAATCATACACTTATTCCTATTAAATTATCGGTGTCAATCCGGGCGTGATGAATCACGCCCCTACGATACAAAAAATGTTTTGGTTTGGTGTAGGGGCGGGGTCCCCCCGCCCGTGATATTATTGATAATAACATTAGGGTTGGGGAACCCAACCCCTACAATACATGATAATTTTTTGGTTTGGTGTAGGGGCGAAAGGCATTTCGCCCAGGTTATAAATTTACTAAAAGAAAATTTTTTTACATACAAAAAAGACTAAATCCCTTCATAGAAGCGGCCACTTTAGATTTTAAATTAATTTCTAAAAATTTTATCTGACTATTTAAAAGAAATAGTTATACTTTTTGAGCTTCTTCAACTCTTCTAGCTAATAGAGACGCAAGTACTAAATATTGAGCAGCTTTATTCTCATCCAAATCATGATCTAAACTATGTGCCTTGGGATTCCTAATCCCTATGTAAGCACCCTTATATATTTCAAGGAATCCTTTTTGATCATTCTTGCCAGATTGAGAATCAAGTTCACTTAAAATTAGCAGAGGATTTTCTAGCGAAAATACTTTATCTACTAATCTTGAACCATCAATGTCAACATCCGTTTTATCTCTAATGAGATCAAATACAGCAATAAATGAATTCAAAACTGAATCTCTGAATTGACCTGATTTGTATTGCTCAAATGAGCTTTCAACAATAATGGGATGGAGGTATGGCTCAAACCCATACTGAATATCGATATCAATATTTGTAAAAACAAATTGTTCTAGAATATTTTCTATTTGTGGAATATCAAGTTTGATAATATCTTTATAGTCATGCATTTCCCCAAAATGAATATGCTGACCTAAATTCCCAAGTTTATTCTTATCAACATGCTTTACCCACAATTCAGATAAGCTCAAATAGTCTGTTTTTAAATACTTATTAATAGCATCAACTTTATCAGTATTTTCACTTAGAAATGCTTCAATGCAATCAAAAGACTTTTTTCTAATTTCTTTTACAAGTTTATTAACTTTGAGATACCATTTAATCATTTATTCATCTCCTCAAAGAATTATTGAACATTATATTACTCAACACTTTCTTCGCTTAACTTGTCTGAAACCTCCCAGCCTAAATGGGTTAACTCAAACATCACACCTTCATATCCTTTTTGAGAAATTAAATTTAAACTTTCTAACTCTTCCAATGCACTTTCCCATTTTGCCGTTTCCCGCCCTAAAGCACCACCAAAAGATTCATTTCCAACTTGAATCTGTTTACCACCCATATATGCAATTTTTATAATAACCCCATCTGTGGTTTTTGATGCCTTCATGAGTAAATTTTTGGCTTCTTTGGACATAGTAAATTTTTTTTCCGATTCATATTCAATTGTTGGATTTTCTATTACCAAATCATTGTCTATTTTTATAAGACTTTTAATGTATTGATTCGTTGCTAGACAAATATGCAATTGTTTTGTGATCTTTTTTTTAAACTCTTCTAAATTTGCATAATTTTCAATAAGACCAAGTGATTTGCATCTTTCTTTAAAGTTTT